>JACCEA010311222.1_pt1 | contig 11335 bp, 17 predicted proteins | sample 7449851 | NCBI WGS metagenome assembly JACCEA01 (sample SAMN15323453, study PRJNA562643) | freshwater metagenome | isolation source: river surface water | place: USA:Blue River Watershed | collected 2017-08-18 | reverse complement strand
TTACTAAATGATCCTCATAATTAACATTTTAAGTCACCTTGAATATGTTTGTATTGATTTTCCATTTACGTATAAACCGTACAATGGATGTAGGAACTGGAATAGAGAATATGATTTCATTCTGTAGTGGTGCATATTTAGGTTTTAATTCCCAAATTGGATCAAGTGAATGTAAACCCTTTAACTCTTGCGATAAGGTCAACCAATAAATTAGCGGATAAGTACCATATTTGGTCACCACTTGCGTAAAGTGTTCGACGCCATAGCTTGAAGTATGTACTACGGTTACTGGGTTAATAATTGGATCAATATAAAGGATATCGTATTTATCTAATGCTCCCTTAACAGTAAAACCAAACTTATCGCTATCCTCTAAATTTACAGGAATGCAAACATTGAACTCTTTCTCAATGATCGCATGGCTTTTAATCCATTCGGTAAACATATCTCCTTCTACGTCTACATACACTTTTTGAGTTTGTAGTGCATTAGTGATACGCTCATCGAGATTATACATTGCTAAATCGCGAACTTGCACCTTAATAAAAATCTTTCTTTCAACACCGTGGATATTGACAAGGTAATACATGAATAATCCAGCGATTCGATCGCCATGGAGAATCCGCCCATCCATTTCTCGAGTGGATATGACAAATGTTAAACCCACATCCAACCCGTGATATTGACAAATATTCGGGTAGTTAAAAGTTACTCCTGTGAATGTAGAGGATACAGGAAACTCATGCTCGTCTTTAAGCATAAAGTTATTGCTATTAGACCACACACCTTCAATCACCTCAGAATCTGGAATAGACACTATTTTATCAATGATTGATTGGTCAACATGTTTCTCTTTTAAAGAGTTAACGTAACGTTCTTGCATTATGCACCTATTGTGAATTTATAGTTAGTAAAGCAAGGGATCGCCTTATGATCAACACATAACGCCGAAGTTGTTGTTTTGGAATAGATCAAACTAAAATGGGAAGCATTTATTACTTCCTTAAATTGGTCAGATATTTTTCCTTCTTCCAACAACCGCATCTCTGCAGCAGGGAGCGCATATAGTAATACTACGCGCCCGTCTTTTGACATTACTTTCTTTATTTGCGAGATCTCTTTCCCGTCTAAGAAATTAACATTCTCGAATAGGAAAGAGTCTACCTTGTGTTTTGGAATCTCATGACGGCGATGAGATTCTGCAATGAACTTACTCACTAGCCCGCTCTCTGGAACTTTCTTGTGAATAAGAAAGTCCTGCGGTGAAATGACCTTTTGTAATTTCGAAAGTATACCAATACGTTTCTCATGAAAGATCACTGTTACTTTTGGAGGGTGGTTGGTGAGGATATTATTGAGTTCGAAATAACTGCTTAGAAAAGGCATGTGTTTGGTTTCCGTAAGAACTGTTGGCTTGGATTTTTAAAGTGCGCTCATCTGCGCTTAATCGTGCGATCTTGTTCAAACTCTCACGTATTTCAGGAAATTGAGTATATACATTTTTCTTTGTACGTAGGTCATTGCCAAGTTCCTCGATACGTCGAAAAAAACCATGTATATCTTGAGGGTCAGCTTTATTCAATTCACCGGCGAGATAGTCGCCATGAATAAATGTAGCGTCTGCTCGGAGAGCCTCGATTCGGGTTCTGAAGTTGAATGGTGCATGTCGTAACTGAATTTGGATAAGATCCCAATAAAGTTCAAGTTCGTTTAAACGTTCAGAAATGTCCAAGTAGTCCGCATAACTACCTTGTGGGACTAACTTTGTAATAAGTGTTTTAACTGCACTTACTTCGCCATTGCGCTGTGTTCTTACTGTACGCCGTTGTTCCATCATTGTTTCAATTGTCGCAGTCGTCATGGTAGAAGTCCATTATGTCTTTAAAGAAAGGAAAAGTATTCAAGTTGATAATGTATATTTGAAAATATTTTATCAGCGAAAAAGAAAAAAAGTAGAATGGACATGACCACCCCGAAGGGTAGTCAGTGTTTGTTATGCCATTATTGCCTGAGATAAGATGCTTTGTACAAGATACATGTTGTTTGTATTTTGTAACAATCTAGTAATGGTATCATTATAAACATGTGTGCCGTCTGGATTAATATTGTAAACCTTTAACAAGGTCCACTCACCACAGATGGTCATATGTTCAATAAAGAACTTTTTCTCAGGATTCGCTTTCTGCTGATTAGCAACAGTTATACATCTATCCAGCACTTGTTCGCGTAATCTTACTTCAGTCCCTGTTAGCGATCTAATGCAACTAGAACCCATCGAATCAACCGTAATTTCCATAACGTTAGTATGTTGAGGTGTAGGTGTTTTGTGATAGGCTAGATAAGTTTCGAGGTGAACTAGAGGTAGTTCCGGAATCTTGAAACGAGTCATACAGTTTTATTCTCGTCTGGTTTGGCTTTGCGTTTACCAATAGATGTAAGCTTGGTCTTAATAGATGAAAGTTCACCCATCACATCTTTAGCATAACCCGTTAAGATTTTGAGGTCTGATTGGATTTCAACGAAGAATTCAACTTGTTTACTGTTGCGTTGAATTGTTACCAGCTCCTCTACCCACTTATATAAGGTTTCGCTACGCTGCTGTTCTAATACCAATTGTTCTTTAGCACGACATTCGGCAACGTAACGATCTACACTCATCGCTAAGCGTTGTAACTCAACATCGATTTCGATTTTGAAACGACGATGAGGGCCAAGATCCGAAACAAAGACAGTTGCCGCACAAGGGTCGATACCGATCTTATCCAATATTGAACGAAGACCACAATTATAGAAGACGATACTGTCTGGGTTTGTAGGATTATTGAAGCGACCAGTGCGACCGCGTTCAGTACGATCTTCGTACTCGCGAATATAACCATCGATAACTTGATTCAAATAGTCATCGAGGTCAACGATAACACGAACAATACCATTATCGTTACGATTTTCGTGTAGCTGCTTACTTAGTTCTGCAGCCATCCCTAAAACGATATGCGTTTCGAAACGAACTGCGAAACCTTTTGGTAATACTGGCAGGTTGAAATCACGACGTGTAAGAGAGTCTGCAAGTTGTTGTGCTGCATCAGATAGGTTAACGCCGCGTGCTTCGTCATGTGGAGTGCGATCATCAGTATTGCGATTTTGTTGGAACATGTCTTTTATCCTTTTGGGTTAACTTGATTACCAAGCTTTGTTTAAAATGTATTGATTGATTTCGTGTGCTGTTTCTTCCCACGGGAAGTCGTTGATATCGGAGATAGCTAAGAAGGCATATTGACCATCAAGATCCACACGTAAATATGCCCCATAGACATCAACCCGTACATTACGAATTGGGTCACGATGATGAGTGATGTAGGTTGTAATCTCATCCCAAGTACGAACACGATTTCGTAATTGATCAATGGATTTAATGATAATTTCAGCACCAGCCAAAACCATATCAAATCCTTCGCCATGTAATACTTCATCCGTGTAGTTATTTAAACGTCTAACCACAAATTGAAACCATTCCTGTATCTTGGCTTCATTTGGTTTTTCGAAATACAAAGCGGTGTCTTTAATTAACCAACCTAAATGAATACGTTCGGACATTGATAATGTTTGATAACCACCAAACCCGCGAATTTCATTAATCTGATTTACAATTTGCTTATTCATCTTATTACTCTTTGATGTCATAAATGCAACACCCCCGAAGGGATGTTATTAGAATAACGATTCTACATCTTCACACAAGTAAGCTTTAACCGCCTCACCCTCTTCATTACAACGAAGCAATAGATAAATATCTTTCTTCAATAGTTGAAAAACTTGAAGATCAGTTTCATCTAATTGAACTTTTGCAATCACTTCTTTTTTATCAGTTAAATGGCATTCCGCTACATAACCAATAATAAATTGTGTATGTGGAATATGTGAATCAAAGTGTGGTAATCGACCTTGAGTATTGTGTCGCGATAATACGATAGGTAACCCTGGATACGTTGATGCATTGGTTTTAAAACTATTCACCTTGTTGACCATTTCTGTACGTTTAATCAAAGATACAGAAAAAGGGATTTCTATCTCAACGGTGTTTTCGAATTGTTTCATGGTGTCCTCATTTAAACATGCCAATGTTCACGAAAGCGTTTAACCCAAGACTTACGAACAACCGTGGTCTTCGCTTTGGCTTCGTTTTCCAAACGCTCATTTAATCCAACCAAGACACCACCATCTTCACGCTCAAGTATGTCGTAAATAATGTCACCAATATCAGTTGGAGTTACAGCTTTGTTTGTTATCCAACGTGCATTAGCCTGGGTTAATATATTTTCAATTGAACGGTCAATACCCGTTGAAGACATCGGTGTTTTACGCGCACCAGTATCGCGATCATGGGTTACCAACGAGTCTAAGGTAAGACCATACTTCGCTTTCAGATAGGTATCATGTAGTTGCGTAAAACCCATACGGGTTAATACACGAAACTGAACAATACCATCGTCGTTAAGTGCGACACCAATTCCATGATTAGAAAATATCTCCCACATTAGATTTTTACCGAACTGGTTAAGTACTGCATCAGTAAATTTCTTTTCTGTTGAAACATGTTCTTTGAAGAATTGATTAAGTTCTTCAACCACGGTTTCTTTGTCAGCTTTCGGAGTCACTGCTATCATCTTTTTCTACCTTACCTAAAAAATAAATAAAGGGAATTGTGGGTGGTTCGCCACCCACAACGATTAAGCTGCAGAAGCTGTTACGATAGATAACACTTCCACTAAACTCATTTCTTTCAATGCCACACTCACTGCTTCTTGTAAAGCTTCTTTTGGCGGTTTAGGTGCAGGTAATTCAATAGGTGTAGTTGTATCTAAACGCACATGTGTTTCAGTCATGTAAACACGACCATCTTTACAATAGAATGTAGCGGCAGCAAATGATACAAGATCATTATCCCCTAACCCTAAAGCAGCTACGTTTTTATCATGAGTCATGTCAACCCATGCTAAAAGAAGACCATAAGGTTTTGGCAATTCTACCAAACAAACACGGTTCATTGCTAAACGTGTTACAGGGAGATTGATATTGGTATTGTAGAGCACTGGTGAATCAACGATATCTTGGAACCAAGCATCGAGTTCATTAAGTTGCGCTTGAATAGCTGGTACTAAAGTTGTTTCTGTGTTTTCCACGGCTCTTTGTTCCTGTTGTATATCTTGGGCTGAATTGATAAGGTCTTCTACGGACGGTACTTTTATCGACAGATTGCTATCGCCAAGTAATTGAACTTGACGATTTTCGTATTCGCCCGGATTCATCTCTTGAACTGCTGTTTTTTGAGGTTCTTCAGTGACTACTGGGGTTTCCTCAACAACCGGCTGTTGTTCGACTACAGTTTGAGTTTCTTCTAGCTTTGGAAGATCGCATGTATATTGCGTTTCCCCACGTGCACGAAGATAGATGGCATTTACATCAAACTTGGTATAGAGTAATTCAAACCCTTTACCGCGCATGATGATGGAATAGTCATCAGCCAAACGGTTGCGTAAGTTCGCAACCAATTCAGCGGTGAGCATTTCTTTACCGTACAGCCCTTGGTTCGGAATAAAATATTGACCATAGTTTTTATGGGTGGTTTTATTCTGCGCAGCGATTCGCGTTACTGGTGCAATTGAAATATGTTCTTCCACGTCTTTTAACAGTAATGGTAGAACATCAACTTCACCACGTGGTGCAACCCACTTCTTATCAATCGTACGATATGGTAAAGTAATTTCATGTGTCGTAACTGGGTCATCAATTGCTTCCACGGATTGTTCCTTTTTAACTACAAGTGGTGAATAGAAGTGATCAGTTAACTTACTGATGGTATCTGCCGAACGATCTAGCCAAAATACTTCATTTTCGGTGAAGAATAACCCTTTCTGAATACGTGGTGGGATGGATTTGTTTAATAACGGAAACATCCCTTTGAAACTTTGAGTTGGGTAATTGTCAATAATATCCGCCAAAGGGGTAGTATGTGCCAACTTACTAATTTCCCGTTTAGTAAGATTGTATAACCAGTTATATCCTGGATAAAATACACGAGCTTTATCCATGTTGAACAAGAATTTACCTTGCGGGTAATCATTTACTGATGTGCGAAGTAAACGTTTTAATTGTTCAAGTTCTGTATCAATTCGAACAATTTTACGATCTGCACCTGTCCCCTGTACAAACAACAAAATTTCTTTACCGTTGTACATTGCTGCCCAGAATGTATTTGAAGAACGTCCGAAACTTCGACCATCCGTTTTCTCAACTTCATTATCAGCTACTGAAACAGCGCGAAAACTTTTAGTTTCGTTGTACACGGTAATATCAATTACCTGTCCCTGTGTACGATTATTAATTTCAGCAGTTACTACGTGTTGTGGTGTTGGAATTAACGATAGTAGTTTCATATGGTTTTACCTGATAAGTCTTAAAAGTAAAGAGTTCTTTATTTTCTCTTCACTAGGATAGTGTGTATTTGAAATATTTTTATCCCAAATACACTACACAAAGACCTTAGTAGATCTCTGTATCGGCTGGCATTCCTAAAGTACGAATTACACTTTGACAACTACTGTGAAATCCGCTGAACATAAAACCTTCAATCTTAGTCGGTTCACCTACTTTAAATGAAGGGTAGAGTTGTAAAGTGGTTTCAGTCTGCACACCGGGCTGACCACACGGGTGTGGTACGAGCATTGTTATGTCCGCTGTAATTTCCATATGTAGATCACCATCAAGACCTACATTTGTTCCCACCTCTAAAGTGATACAGCTTTTCCAATCACCTTCTTCAGCATCCCATGCATATTCCTTGGGAACAAAAACACTCGATGACATCAGTTACCTCCTTTTATTACTAATTCAATTGATTCGTCATTAGCTAGTTCAATGTAGCGGGGTTCTAGTTCCATCTGCTCAGGGGTTTGACCGCCCCAAACTTCAGTAACCTTGAAATCAAAGTTCCGACTGAGGTGGTCATATAGTTCAATTGAATCTTCGCGACTTGCGGGTTCAATTAACCAACCACCACCTTCAATGTGAACTTTACCATCTTGTTTATTAATCACCAAGTCTTCCAACAAAACAGTATTGTCCTGATGATTTGCCAAGATCACAATCTCAGCTGATTTTAGATTCGGATCGGTGAGCACTTCGCGATATGCTTCTAGTGCTTTGTCAATCCCTTCTTCTACATCATCGAAACTTTCATCTATCGTTGAATGTCGATCATTGTGGAAGAGTACATTGAAGTTAGGATTATCTCCCATAGCTTTACCCTCATTACAACCCAGTTAGTTTATTCACATTGAGAGGCGTACGACCACGATCATACGAATCAACAATAGGATCTAGCCATTTACCAAAGACTACTTTCTCTACTTGATGACGATGTTTCTCTAATGAAGGAAAACGATTGAAGAAAGCATTAATACAATCTGCGCGATTCCAATTACGATCTTTGTAAGTCAAGACATTTACGGCAACGGCTGCTGCAATGATACGATAAATTGGCAAACCGATCATGTAGAGAATATTGTTGGGGCCGCGCATTTCCGAATATGATTTAAAGGTCGGAACACGAACGTCGAAATTACGCGATACTTCTGCTACTTGGCGATGTTTCCACCACATGTTAAAATACCCGTGACCTAACCATGGTTCGACTGGCATCTGATCAATATACCCGTGTTCGTTTTGCGTCATTGTTTCACGAATGGTTACATGATCAATTACCATGTAGCTATGTGGTCGTTTTTTATCATAACCCAAACGCATCAGCCATACAACACTCTTATGCCCATCACCAGCAGTTTCAACAGCATACGCCGCTGAACGAATCACTGGGAGTTCACCAGAAATATCAAATACACCGATGTGACTACCACGAGCATGTAATCCAACCAATGAATCACGAATGATTTGTTTCGAAACATCTGTAACGATTTTTTTCATGTTAAGTTACCTACTAGGACTATAGTTACTACATGTTGATAATGTATATTTAATCTGATTTTGTTATTGATTCTACACCATGAATTATGTATGCGGTTGCTTGTTCAGGATCATGAGCATCCCACTCATAACTTAGAACTCGGTTGTGTGAAAAGTGAAGGATATGTGATTGGGGTAATGGCTCGTGGGTTAGTACAAACCACTTTCCCTACCATAGAAAGCACCCCAATAGATTTCCCCATACTTCTGGGTAGTAACAGTATAAATTGTTCTGCATCAGGTAATACATATTTCATTGATAACCCCTTGTTTATTTACCTTGTACTGTATGCTTAACTACTAAGGATGATTACTTCGTAATCTCTTATATATAAGTTAAACTTCTTTTTTCCTTTAACCAGATCATAGTGTACTAATTTAAAAAAATAGATATGGTCATCTAGTATGATTAAACATTAATCAACTGGAGATAGGTAACTTGAATACCCTTATTTTAAATGGCGAGATCTCTCGTGCAAATATTAATATTGATCATCGTATCTTTAGTACATTTGAAGGATATTGTTTACAGTACACACACCTACCTAACAATTTATTCTTAGCTGATCCAGCGTTCGGTACAATGAATGCTATTGTGTTGGTAGATGCTTCTGATCGAAATTCTGCAGATATGCAAGAACGTACTATTCGTGTTGGTTTTTATCACCCATATCTACCTAATCCGATGATCATCCATTGTACTGATGACTTCTCAATGGTTTATTGTGTGGAATATCCCGACGACGAAATTCAAAAACGTTTCGGTGTGGATTCAAACGATCCACCATCATCTGAAATGTTCTTTGATGATCTCTTGGAACAGTATCCGTCATTTGTCCGTGTCGACGAAGCATTGAAAGCAAGCATTATTCGACGTTACACTTTGAATGTCGAACAATTAGGTTATTAAACCGCTAACAGCATAAAGTCCATTACTGAGCCTAGGCTCAGTAATGGGTATATGACTACTATTCTAAGAATTTAGGCCAATTGACTTCATTGGAGAGTTTTGCATAGAAGAAATACTGTCCAGTGATAGATACGGCAATAAAGAGATTATCAATCTGTCCTCGATATTGTTCTTCTAAGGTATGTTCACTTTCATTTGGTAATTCAACTACATTAATAACTTTAGATGCATCATGAAAGCGAGCTGTATTCCCCTCGAGTCCAGTTACTTTAAAATGATACATTGTCTTTGTACGACGATACGGGTCGCCAAGGATTCCTAGAAGTTCTGACATGTTGCGTTCCTAAATCTGGTTCATTAATTACCATACCATAACTGACGGTATAAAAAATAAAGCGACCGAAATCGCTTTATTTAAGGGGTGGGATTATTCAACAACCACTCCACCACTCAAGTCACCCACAGGAGTCACTTCAGAGCCGATAGTGATGCTGATTTCATTACTCGGTAATGCATACGTACCATTACTGGTCATGACACGGTAGTAAACAATCGTCTGTTCACTATAAGCGATGGATGGGTCGTCACACGTGTAGATGCCTGTATCGGGATCTTTAGTGATAGATGGATCATAGTACAAATCTGTCCATTCGACTTCATTTTCCAGGCGTTTCTGTACTGTTTGGGTAAATTGTCCTGTGTTAGCAGGATTTGTCCATTGTAATCTAACTTTAGCAGCCATGATTAATCACCTTATTTAACTGTTAGTGTCGGGAGTTCCCCATAAAATAAGCAACGTCTAGGGGGGTGTGTAATTTTATGACATTATTAAACACACGAGTATAGTTAAATGGGTAAAGAAGTTGAATTAAATTGGCAGAATCACTCCAATGGAATTACTGAACAGCGGATTTATCGTTCAGTCGATGGTGGGCAGGAGGTATTGGTCACTGCGGTTGCTGCTGCGGTTAAAAGTTTCACAGATCCGGTTGTTGGAACACCATCGACTCTGACATACAAGGTCGGTAGTGTATATATTAACAATGGCGAAGAACATGTAGTAGCAAGTAATCCGCTAAGCATTACATTACCACAACCAGCAACTGCCAAACCAATGATTGGTGAAACCGCAGGGCAAGATTTAAACATCATGGCTTTTAGTGAAATTAAACTTACTGTCGATGGTAATGTTATCCCTGGTACAGGCGATGCAGGATATTGGAGTTATTCAGTACCATGGACTGGCGTACCTCAGGTAATAGAAGTTAATTCTACCGACTTAACAAGTCCTCTACCAGCAATGTCAATTGCTGCCGGACTTGGAAAAATTACACAATGGGCAGATGTTGGATACAGTGTTGCTAGTGATGTTTCACTTATGTTGGGGGGTGATATCACCGAAGTTCCAGCAACACTACACCCGTCAATTACCAGCTTATCGGGAATGTTTTTTATCGCCGCTAATTTTAATGATCCAAATGTATCTAACTGGGATACGTCTAACGTAACCAATATGGAAAGTGTCTTTAATGGTGCTACTACTTTTAATCAACCTCTCTATTGGACGACCACTGCAGTAACTACCACCAAGAGTATGTTTGCTGGTGCCGCTTCGTTTAACTCCGACATTAGTGATATGAACTTTACCTCTATTACTGAAATGGCACGTATGTTTATGGGTGCAACTGCGTTTAACCAACCCGTGGCTGGTAAGTTTAACCTCACCAATGTTACTCGCCCACAAGCCGTGTTTGAATCTGCTACCTCATTCAATCAGCCGATTGATTGGGATTTCAGTAACGTTATCGATTTAAATGGTTTCTTCGCCAACGCCACATCATTCAACCAAGATATCTCTGGATGGAACGTTTCGAATGTAAGTGAATTCCACGAAATGTTCAACGGGACCACTGCCTTTGACACGGATCTATCTGCGTGGAATGTTAGCGGTGGTTACGGTATGACAAACATGTTTGCCGGCACAACCTATTTAGATCGTCATGATTTAAGTGTGTGGTGTGTAGCCCATATCCCGGACCAACCATCAGGGTTCGAGGGTAACGCCACAACCCCTGCACATATACCAGTGTGGGGTACTTGTCCACGTGGTGAGATCGCACAACCTTAATGTTAACAATACCTATCGCCTACGGGCGGTGGGTATTAACCCTTTATGGGTGTAATTTTATGATCACAATATTGTTTACTGGATTATCTTAAAATGATTGAAGGCGCTTTTCGACGGATGGCTGGCTTTAGTGAAGTAACTGAGGAGAACTGTCAAATTATCGTCAGTGGGGTATCGGCGGAATACCTAGCTCGTGACATGAAGCGAATTTGGACAACTTCCAAAATTGCCTCCGCTATGTTTACAAAAGTAACTTGGAGTGATGTTCGTATTCCTTC
>JACCEA010048854.1_pt1 | contig 11337 bp, 4 predicted proteins | sample 7449851 | NCBI WGS metagenome assembly JACCEA01 (sample SAMN15323453, study PRJNA562643) | freshwater metagenome | isolation source: river surface water | place: USA:Blue River Watershed | collected 2017-08-18 | reverse complement strand
TGTTTTGTTAGATACGATTTTATCAATCCAAACCGAGAATTTTCAATTGTAAAGCAAGGCAAATCACAACATTATTACACTTCTCTGAATTCAAATGAAAAATCGTTTGGATACAAGCAAGTGGTGTATCAGAATATATACGATAATGTAGACTTAGTGTTCGATGTGTTTAGCTCAGGATTGCTGAAGTATTCGTTTGTGATCCGCGATAACGCGTCCCTCAAAAATATTGGCTTAAAACTTTCTGGAAGCTTCGATTCGCTGGCAATCAGTAACAAAAGATTTGATGTCATTGGGGCAAATTATAGGGTCATCGATACTGGACTGCTGGCCACCAATGAGCTGGGTAAGAAGGTTGGCTGTTGGTATCAAAAAACGGGTAAAAATGAAATTCGTTATGAAATTGATCCTAATGTTAAGTTCAAACAATTGGTCATTGATCCGTTCGTGATCAAATTGGATACGCTGAAAAATTTGAAGTTTTTAAATTCTCAATACAAAAGGTATGGAAGAAATATAGGAATAGATGTGGATTTTGACCATCAGGGAAATGTGTATGTCTATGGCGGCGACCATTTAACAAATTTGGAAAATGGTTATTGTATGACGGCAAAATATAACAATAAGGGTCAACTTAAATGGGTGTTTCCTGGGTATGATAGTTTAATGCTGTGGAATGTGGACTCATTACTCAGAGGATTGGCGAATGATAGGATGTATTCAGATATATTAGTTAACAAATCAACAGAAGAAATTTATGTGGGACATTCCTATTTGCAATCTCCGATTAGTATTATTAGACTCAATAAAGATGGACAACACGGAAATTTTATTTCAGATTCATTGATGTATTGTGGAATAGCTGTAGCAATGGAGTTCAATCAATCAGACACATCAATTTGGGTTATGGGTCGAGGTTATTTTAATTATCCTTCTTTCTTTCCAAAAGAAATGACCGTTTTAAAGGCTGATGGAAGGAACAGTGCTTATGATTTTTCATCTTACCGAGACAAATATTCTGTTGTCTATATGTTGACATGTGGAGTTCAGGATTTCTATGGCAATAAATATTCTATTTTCTCAAATTACTATGATCAATTGAGTAATAATCTGGTCTATAGAATGTCTGAAATTCCAGGTTCCTCTGTGTGGAATCAAAAAGCACGGATGGGGTCTTTATTCTATCACAATATCCTCTTTGATTCAAATAACTATAAAAATTCTGATTTTAACTGGGATTACAGAGCAAATGTACTTTCGGTAAATCAGAAGTATTTGTTCACATATGATGGTCAAAAATTTGGAACATTATCCATTGTTGATGGAAGTTATATTGGAATAACTGATTCAATTTCTTCGCAAACGAAATTTTACCAAATGGGCATCGCTGCAGATGCTTGCAACCACGTGTTTTTGGCTGGTGACAAAGGACAAATTCATTGCTATTCCTTTGATGGGAGTAAATTCACCTTTGATACAGCGCTTCAACTAGGATCTGGGGTGGTGCAGTTTATCCGCGATGTGAAATACGATTTTTCTACCCATACCATTTTGGTTACAGGAGATTCTATTTTGGCCGCGGTGCCTTCTCCATACAAAGATTATTGCGATGACGAACTGCTGAAAATCGATTTGAGTCAACCCACCATTTGCAAGCAATCGCTGGATGTTAAAATTCTCAATGCCGATACCAACTCGGTATATTCGTTTGAATGGTTCTTAGCCGATACCAACGTTTTACTTCAAGAACATTCCAGTAAATCTCGCACCAACGACACCTTGAATGGGTTGAAAGTTGGACAAAACTACCGTTTGCGTATTTACAGAAACAAAATTGTGGGACATTTTTACCGCGATTATTTCTTTTCAGCGGGGTTGCCTTCCGATACGTTTTTGCAGTTTTCGCGGTGTATGGGAGATTCATTTGTGCACAATAATCACGCCTATTTTTCAGATACGTTGTTAAAGGATACCCTCGTGAATACATTAGGATGTGATTCAATTGTGAACACCCAATTGGTGTTCTTGCAGAATAGCAAGTATCAGATATATAAAGAGATATGCTTGAACGATACCTTGGTTTTTGGAGGGGTAAAGATTGCAACTTCTGGACTTTTTAGAGACACAATCTCCAATTATTTGGGCTGCGATTCTGTGATTGAATTGACGGTGAAGGTGAATTATCCCAAGCAACATTTTGATACAGTTTATTACTGCAATCAGCCTCAAGTGAATTACAAGGGTAAAATCAGAACGTTGCCTGCTTTGCTCAAAGATACGTTTTTGACTTTTGAGGGATGTGATTCTGTGGTGAATACCATGTTGTATACAGACACAGTGAAGGCCCTGTTTGCCATAGACAGCGTTCAAAAACCAACAGTTGGATTTGTGAATTTGTCGTTGAAAGCAACAACCTACCTTTGGGATTTTGGAGATGGGGTAACAGATACGGCTAAGAATACGGTTCATACCTACAGCGATGTCAACATGTGGTCGAATTACCAGCCCTGTTTGATTGCGAAAAATGCAAAAAATTGTTCAGATACTTTTTGCGAAAATTTCAAATTTTATTTGTTCAAAGATGTGAAAATCGTGGAAGGATTTTCACCGAATTCAGATGGCGTCAACGACACGTTTTACATAGAAAATTCAAGATTTTATCCCAACTCGGAGTTGTATATCATGAACCGATATGGTCAAATCATGCTGCATAAAACACAAACACAGAACGTCGATTTATATTGGGATGGGAATTATGAGAAACCAGAAAGATTGCTGTTCGACAAAGCCTGCACCGAGGGACTGTATTACTATTTCTTCAAGTTTAACAATGCTGCCAACACCGTAAAACAAGGAAATATTTACCTGAAACGGTGATGAGAATTTAAAGTTGATAGATTATGTTCAAGGTTCTATAAACCCTCATAAACCATTTCTCTCTAATCCATCTAACCCTACTAATCCCTAATAAGCGTAATCACTCCGTGGACTTCTTTGGGTGGATTGTTGTTGCCATTTAGATACAATTGATAGAGTACGAAATAAGAACCTGCCGGACAATCAGCGCCGGTGTTCATTACTTTTCCGTTCCATAACTTCGATTCATCCCGAACATTTGCATTTTGGGTTTCATATACCAATGCTCCCCATCGGTTGTAAATCATTAGGTTGTAGTTAAAAGAACCACCTTTATACCCAATTTTAAAGATGTCGTTGTATCCGTCTTTGCCGGGACTAAAACTGTTGTATAGCCAATATAGTAATTTGGAAATTTCAACCGACTGACAAATGGTGTCGGTGCACCCAAAACTGTCGATGATGGTCAAACAGATTTTAACATAATGAGTCTCGTCGTTATTGTAATGATGCGATGGGTTTTTCAAAATTGAATCCACCGATTCATCCCCAAAATCCCATATGAACTTGACATTCCCAGTTGATTTGTTCATAAACGACAACATTGGATTTTCGGTGGTATCGATGTTGAAATCGGCAATCATATTGGATTGTTTGATTTCATAATTTACAACAGAATCACAACCCAAGATGTTTTTATAGGTTTCTGTGAAATTGGCATCGTTGGAATAGGATTTACCATTGATGACAATCTTTTGATTTTTGCACAGGTGCAATTTTATGGTGTCGAAATTTCGTTGGTTGACAATCAATTGGTGTTTAACGATGGAATCACAGCCCCAAAAGGTCTTTAGGCTGTCGTTGTAATCACCTGGCTTAAAACGGAACTTCCCAGCGAGTTTTACAGAATCACCATGGCAGATGATGTGTTTGATCCAAAAAGAAGTATCAGAGTGAACTACCAATTTGGTGCACAAAATGGAATCACACCCTTTGAAATTCACAAAGGTGTCGGAATAAAATCCAGATTTGGAATAGGAGTGAGGTCCTACGTTAAAAGTAAATCCTTTGCAAAGATGAATTTGCTGGGTATCTCTGCTTCCAAAGAAATGAATGTCCCTCAAAATTAGAGAATCGCAGCCCCAAATGGTTGCCAAAGTATCAATGTATTTTACCGATGAAGCAAATTGTTTCAATCCGAAAGACAGGGTATCGCCCATGCAGGCTTCATATCGAATGGTATCGTAAAACTTTGGATGAAACACCAATTTTAGGGTGATTACAGAATCGCAACCTACAAAATTTGTCAAAGTGTCATTGATCAACGCATTGCTGGTGAGGTACTTAGTCAATCTTGGGTGTTTGACAGTATCACCCATACAAGCATTCATGATTTGGGTGTCCTTCGACGATTTTAAGACATTGAAATACAAATCCTTGAACACTCCCAAGTTGGTTTTGTTCTTCATGATTCGAAGTTTGTAGGTATGTCCTTCGGTTGGATTTACCAAAGTATCGGTTGCATTTCCGAGTTTATCCACAGATCTAACAACTTGATTGGCAGTGGTATCAGTCCATTGAAAGGAATACACCGACTCAGAAAACGACTTTTTAAGTCCCGCCACAATGGGTTGGTAGCAAAGATTTGTAGTAGAGTCGAGCACGGTAATCATGCTACTATCGACGCAAGAAAACGGACTTTGCACGGATGCAAGAATGGAATCACCGGTTGCATAAATCAAATTTCGCTGTGCATCGTATTCAATATCAAATAAATAGCGATGCTTGTAATTGTCGATTGTCAAGGTTTTTTGAAGGGTTAAGGAAGTGTCCTTCAAATGATAACAATAAATTTTAGAGCTATCTCCGGCAACAAAAATGTTGTTACATGGGTCGATGGCAACGCCGTAGGATGTTTTGTAAATTTTATTGGCTAAGGTGTCTTGTGTAACATTTTTACCTGTTGAAGTTTTGTACACTTTGAAAGTATGTCCATCAAAATAAACCAAATTAGAATCGTTCGAGCTTATTAAATTAGCAGTAATAGAAGTAACATTTGGTGTTTCCATAATGTATCCACCAACAATTCTGTACGGAGTGATAAAGAATGAATCTGTTCTCCATACTTCTGTATAATCTGGTAAAAGTTTTTGAATTTGAAAATAATATTTTCCAGCAAAGAAACAAAATACATTATACAATGAGGTATTTGCGTTCAAACCATACATGACAGGGCCATTTACTGGACCATTCAAAAATGGATTTGTCACTTTTACTACATTGAGGTACGAAGAACTTGAATCTTTGTTGTAAACAAACAAACCTTTGGATATTCCTGTATCATTTAACCATCCTACGCCTAATATTTTGGATTTTACATTGCTGTAAAATGGCAAAACCGTGTTGTAAAAACTTAATTTTTTGTAATCATATATAATTTCAGGTGCATAATTATTGAACGTTCCATCCTTTTTAAGCTGTACAAAATCGACTAAATTTGTTTTGTAACTAAACATTTTTACATGGTGAGAATGACATGCATAAATTGATTGATTGGCACGATCAACAGTAATTCCTGTAGGCATATTGTTTTGGACGTATTTTGCAATTGTGTCATATCCTTTAAATATCCAAATAAGTGAACCAGATTTAGAATATTTTGCAATTTTAAAATAATTGTTATAGCGCGGGTCGAAAGGATATTTAGAAGCTGAATCCCACGCTGGTATTGACTTTGCAACATAACCATCTCCACCATAGATATAAAGATTTCCATCTAAATCGTGCTCAACGTCAACAATGCCATGCGGCTTTCCAACGTATTTACCGTATAGTATTGTGGTTTTCCTTACAAACGGATCAATTAAGAAAGGCGGATTCAAGCCAGGGTTTTGAAGTTTAAAGCCAAATGTTTGGTTATTGATTTTGCGAAATTTGCAACTATTTTTGGGAATATGTTTTGCATTTTCCGCAAATAAAAGGGCAATTTCATCTTCTCTCCAGGTGGTTGAATCGATAGAGAACTCGATGTCGTTTTGATTGAATTTCAATGATTTTGAACCCTTGATCTCAAATTGAATGTCCTCAATTTTAGCCCCAGAATGAAGGTCGAATGAGTATTTTAGCTCTCCATTGATGAGTTCGTAAATGAGGTCGATATTTTGATATATGTTTTTGAATGTCAGCTTTTTATATCCATATTGTTTGCCCGATTTATTGCCACCGGTAAAGTAATAATCGGTTTTCTTTTGAGGGACATTGACTGCCAAAGAATTGCAATTTACCCATTGCTGGGTGAATGATTTTCCAGCTTCAAACCAAACAAATTTATCGGAATAGATTTCTATGAGATCATTTCCCTTAACCACTGAATACAGACAGTTTGTGGCAGCATTGTCATTTCTGGGACTGCCTTCCAAAAACACCGTTTCGCCAAAGAGATTCTCTTTTTGACAAAACGGCTGTGCTTCAAGTGATGCGGTTATCACCCAAAATAAAAGTAAGATATTGAATTTTAGTTTGTTGATGTGAAAATGATAATGTTGCAATTTAAGGAATTTTTTTAGAAATGTAAAGTTGAAAGATTATGTTCAAGGTTCTATAAACCTTAATAAACCTTTATAAACCCTCATAAACTTCAAAACCATATCTTTTTAATCTCTAATCTCCCTAATCTCCCTAATCTCCCTAATCTTCATAAACTTTTTTATCGTACCTTTGCACCATGAATGCAGAACAGCATAAAGATATAAAAGGCCGTGCAGAGGCTTTGAGGAGGTATCTTTGACCTCGATAGAAAACTAGCAGAGATTGCAGACGAAGAGGAACAAACCTTAGATCCTAGCTTTTGGAATGAACCAAAAAAAGCTGAAGCTCACTTAAGGAAAATTAAAGAAAAAAAAGTTTGGACAGACGGATTTGCCAAAGTTCAAGCCTTGCTCGATGATTTGGAGATTCTGGTTGAATTTCAAGAACTTGGCGAATCTACTGCTGATGAAGTTGAACAACAATATCAGAAATCACTCGAAGCGATCGAAGAACTTGAATTCAAAAATATGCTTCAAAGTGAGGAAGATCACCTTGGATGTGTATTGGAAATTAACGCAGGGGCCGGTGGAACTGAAAGTTGCGATTGGGCCGAAATTTTGTCACGTATGTACATCATGTGGGGCGAAAAAAATGGCTTCAAAGTGACAGAATTAGACCGTACCGATGGAGATGTAGCCGGTATTAAAAGTATTTCACTTGAATTTACTGGTGGTGAATTTGCTTTTGGATACCTAAAAGGCGAGAACGGGGTACATCGTATGGTGAGAATTTCTCCATTTGATAGCAGTGCTCGCCGTCATACTTCTTTTGCCAGTGTGTATGTTTATCCATTGGTAGATGATACCATCGAAATTGAAATCAAACCGAATGATGTTGAACTGCATACTTCTCGAAGTGGAGGTGCCGGTGGTCAGAACGTCAATAAGGTTGAAACAAAAGTTCAATTGACGCACATTCCTACAGGAATTGTTGTGGTTTGTCAGGTCGATAGAAGCCAGCTCGGAAACAGAGAAAGAGCCATGCAAATGTTGAAAAGCCGATTGTATGAACTCGAAGTTCAAAAGAGAAATGCAGCACGTGAAGAAATTGAATCTGGTAAAATGAAAAATGAATGGGGATCTCAAATTCGAAACTATGTCTTCCATCCATATAAACTCATTAAAGATGTTCGCACAGAAACAGAAACGAGCAATGTTCAAAATGTGATGGACGGCGATTTGTGGCCATTCATTAAAAGTTATTTGTTGGCAATTAAACCAGCAAAGAAATAAAAAATTGTTTATCCTAAATGCATGACATTATTGGCTTTTGCCAATAATTCATGCGTGATGGAGTAATCTTTAGTTAAATGTCCCTCACGATTTAAAAAACTCACCAAATGTTCGGTGGGAATATTTCCGGTTAGATCGTCTTTGGCAAAAGGACAGCCACCAAATCCTAAGAGTGCACCATCAAATCGTTTACAACCAGCGTCAAGTGCTGCTTTTATTTTATGATCCCAATCGAATGGCTTTGCATGAAAATGTGCTCCAAATTCGATGTGAGGGAAATGGGGGATGAGGTTGGAGAAAATAGATTGAATATCAGTTACTTGTGCTTGCCCGGTAGTATCGGCTAAACTGATGGTTCTCACGCCAATACTACCAATTTTTTCCGCCCAATTCATGGCCATTTCTGCATGGTATTCATCGTTGTATGGATTCCCAAACGCCATGCTGATATATGCCACAACTTCTTTTCCTGATGCTTCTGCAATTTCTTGAATTTTCGCAAGGCGAATGAATGCATCTTGCTGGGTTGAATTGGTATTTCGGCGCTGAAAGGTTTCGCTCAATGAAAATGGATAACCTAGGTATTTTATTTTGGGATGTATGACCGCTTTTAATGCTCCTCTTTCATTGGCAACGATCACCAATAGCTTTGTATTGCTATCTGTATCGCTAATTGCCGATATAACTTCGTGACTGTCGGCCATTTGTGGAACAGATTCAGGGTTGACAAAACTTCCACAGTCTAATACTTCAAAGTTGCAGGTCAGGAGGGACTTTAAATAATCAATTTTAACATCAGTTGGAATGAAGTTTGTCATTCCTTGCATGGCATCTCGGGGACATTCAACAATTTTAAAATCTCTTGGCTTCACTGCGATTGGAATTTATTCCCCTTAAAAGTTGATTTATACAAATATAAGCAAACTTTCCCATAAATATCGAGAATTATGGGCATAAAAAAAGCGCAAAAAAATGCGCTTTTTTTATAAACAATTGACAGATTTTTATAAGAAATCAAAAAAGTATTGACTTATTTTTTTGTATAAATGCGCCCTGTCTATGCCAACAACGTTGTGTTTATGTCCTGGATAAACATAATAATCCAAATTTGCATTCATTGCACTTACAGACTTTTGAACGAATTTCAAACTGTGTTGCCAAACTACAACATCATCATCGGCACCGTGAATCATAAGCAAACGGCCTTTTAATTTGTTTGCATGGTTCAATAAATTGTTGGCCTCATATCCCTCAGGATTTTCAGAAGGTTTATCCATATACCTTTCAGTATACATGATTTCGTAAAGTTTCCAATCAATAACTGGTCCACCTGCAACTCCCACTTTATAAGCACCTGCGTGACGTGTCATTAAAGAAGTTGTCATGAATCCCCCAAAACTCCAACCATGTACACCCACACGAGAAGAATCTACGTAAGGTAAAGATTTTAAATGCTTTAACGCAAGTAATTGGTCTTCCATTTCAATGGTTCCTAATTGGCGGTGAGTGGCGTTTTCAAATTCAAAACTTCTGTGAGAAGAACCACGATTGTCTACTGTGAACACAATGTATCCTTTTTGTGCCATGTAATGCATCCACAAGTTTCCGCCACCTAACCAAGAGTTGGTAACCATTTGAGCGTGAGGACCTCCATAAAGATAAACCACTACAGGATATTTCTTGTTCGGATCGAAACTTGGTGGCAAGAAAGTGCGCGTGTGTAAGATGGTTCCGGCATTGTTCAATTGATCTAATTTTAGTTCGCCTAAATCAAAATCTTCAATTGGATTTTTTGAGTTGAATACTATCTTTGGTTGTTCTATCGTTTTTTTACGATTTACGTAATCGATAATGTATGTATTTACATCTAAGACTAAAAGTTGTTTAGGAGTATTGACATTTGAAAACATTGATGCCAAGTATCCACCCATTAAATTTTCCACCAAACCATGCATTCCCACATATGAACTACCTTGGTTTGAAAACAGAATGATAGGGCTATTTTTTGTGTTTTTCCAACTAATGGCAAGTGGACATCTATTTGTTGGGCTTTCTTGATCCAATTTCAAATCGCTGTTGCGGGTTGAATTTACGATTAAATATTCTCCAGTTTTATCAAAACCAATCACTTCAGATACTTCCCAATTCCCGTTGGTTATTTTGCTCAATTTGCCATTGCTATATAAGTAAAGATGATTGAATCCCTCCAAATTGCTCTGCCAAATGAAGTCAGTGTTAGATTTAGGTACAAATAAAGGTCCGTTCTGAGGTTCTACATATTTTGAATGTTTTTGGGTGAAAAGCGTTTTGATTAATTCTCCAGTTTCGGCGGAATACTGATTCAAATGCATTTCGTTTTGTTCGCGATTCACAATGGCTACATAGATAAATGCGCCATTCGGTGACCAAGTAACATTGGTCAAATATTGATCATAAGGACCATCGGTTTTCAAATACACCGTTTTTTTAGATACGATGTTGTAAACCCCAATAGTTACAGTATGGCTACTATCTCCGGCCATTGGATATTTGATGGTAGATGGTTTTGCAGGTCTTTCAGCGATCGAAAACAAAGGATATTCTGTAACCCTACGTTCGTCCATTCTATAAAAAGCCAAATGACCTCCTGTTGGACTCCAAAACAAGCCTTTGTCGATGCCAAATTCATTTCGGTGAACACTTTGACCATACACAATTCCTTTGCCACCGTCTGTTGTTACTTGGACAGTCTCATTTAAAATATTTTTTGCAAATATTTGATTGTCAAATACCCATGCTACATTTACACCTTTCGCGTCTAAACCCATATAGAATAAATTATTTGCAATTTCTAATGCGTCAACATTTTCTGCAATAGATGTGTAATAAGTCATGCTTTTATCGATTTTCTCACCGTCTATGATGATTTTATAGATGAAAAGATGGTTTTTAACTTGAAAATAAGCTGTCATTGTAGGTTTGCCATTAAGCTTGAAACTCCTTAACCATTTCAACATTGGAATTCCACCTAATTTGGCATCTTTGAATTCTGAAGTTGGATTTGTTTTTACAAGGTTGTTGAACATCTCAACTAGTTCTGTTTTGCTGCCAACGTTAAAGTTTGCTTTTGTTTTACTTTTGGCATCATACACATTCAATACATTGTTCTCCAATAAGGTATAATATTGAGTTTCAGGAATCCATTGAAACATTTTTGGAGATTCCGGATAATATTTTGGATTAAAGCAGTCTGTGATCTCAAATTTCTTATCTGGTGCTTTACTCACCATTAAAACCGGAGCTACTTCTTGGTTGTTTTGCGACATTACAGGCTGTAAAACGCTAAAAATTGCCAAGGCTGAGAATAATTTGTATGTTTTCATTGAGGGTTTACCAATTTTCTTTTGCAAATTTGCATGAAATATAAGACCATGCAAAAACATCAGCAAATTATTGAAGAAATTTGGAATAATCGTGAATTGTTGAAAAATGTTGAAAATGTTAAAATCATTGAAGACATTATAGAAGAGCTCGATAAAGGCCGATTGAGAGTGGCTCAGCCCAATGAAGATGGAAGTTGGACAGTGAATGATTGGGTGAAAAAAGCCGTAATTCTATATTTCCCAACCCGCGAAATGTCTGTATCTCATGCTGGTCCAATGGAATTTTACGATAAAATGCC
>JACCEA010471336.1_pt1 | contig 11338 bp, 9 predicted proteins | sample 7449851 | NCBI WGS metagenome assembly JACCEA01 (sample SAMN15323453, study PRJNA562643) | freshwater metagenome | isolation source: river surface water | place: USA:Blue River Watershed | collected 2017-08-18 | reverse complement strand
GTCGAACATCGCTGCGTAGTGCGGGTTAAAGGAACCGCGGCGGATCAGCTTGCCTTCGTAGCGTCCCTCGCTGCCCAGATTGCGCTCTCCGTAGACGGTTTGCGCATCATCGTTAACGCAGGTGTTGAAGTTCGCAGTGCCTTCACCATAGTGAAGACAAATGCTGTAGGCACCATCGAAGCCATAGTGCGGATCCTCCGGCGGCACGGAAATGCTGGTGTGGGAGAGGCTATAGACACGCTGCTCAGGCGCCTCGGCGGGGATCACCTGCAACCCCGGGCATGACGCGACCGGATCGCTGCCGGTGGCCGAGGCGCTGTACCAGAGCATGCGGCTTGGCCCCACCGGGGTCTTGCTGCAGAAGAACTCGCGCGCCGCCTCGATGTTCACCGTGGTGTCATCGCCACTGCCAGCCATGAACACTGGCACGGGCAATGGCTCGAACTCGGGACGGGTCAGCTCGCGAGTGAGGAGATAGAACTCAGCCCCGGCGTTGACCGAGAACGATTCGTAGCGCGCCGCGTCATGCTCTGCCTCGGCGCCCAGCCAATCGCTGAACCAGCGCAGATAGGGCGCCAGAAACGCCGAGCTGCTGCGCGCGGCCAGGGCTGGCGACAACATGATCAGGCCCTTCACCAGCGCATCGTCGCGGTGCTCGTCGACATAGCGCACAGAGAGCGAGGTGCCCGTCGAGAATCCCACCATGTAGAGCGACTCCACCTGCCCCCGAAAGCTCTCTACCCCAAACTCGGTGATACGCAGCCAGTCTTCATGCCGCATGTCCAGGCTGTCGCCCGGTTGTGTGCCATGCCCTGGCAGCAGCAGTCCGCGCACGATGGCACAGGGGTAGCGCTCGGTCAGCGAGACAGACATGCCGCGCAGCAGGTAAGGGGAATCGGTAAGGCCATGGATCAACAGGAAGCCCATGCCCGCGCCGGGCTGTCCGGCGCCTTGACTGCAACGCTGTGGGTCGGGCAGCAGCTCATAGGGCGCGCGCATCTGCAGCACACGCTCCAGCGGATAATCGGGGCCGAAGTGCTCGGGATTGTGAGCGTAATAGGACTGGGTCAGTACCGCGCGGATGCGCTCCTCGTTGCGGCTGACATATTCGGCGAAGGTGGCACCTGCAGGGGGAATCCAGGCCTCCTGGCCGGAAGGCTCGTGCAGAGCAGATTCGGCCGCCAAAGCGAGAGAGGCTGAGAGCGAGAAACAGCAGAGCACCAGCACCGCGAGCAATCCATGGCGACTGTTTTCTGCTCGACTCATCACGTGGCTCCTCTTAGTTGAATGGGTTGCTCCCCTAAGTGCCTTGCCCTGAATCAGGACCACACTCAGTGCTTTTCCTTGCCTCGCGGTCCCTTGACGGCGGGAGCCGGGCCATTGCGCGGCAACTTGCGGTTCTTCTTGATGCGACGCTTCTGTGCCACCTGCTGATAGGTCATATCCTGCTCGGCACGCACGTAGGGATTGTCATCGCTGCGATATTGAATGCGCACCGGCGTCCCTTCCAGCTTGAGGATCTGGCGGAAAGTTTTCTCCAGATAGCGACTGTAGCTGTCCGGAATCTTGTCGGTCTGCTTGCCGTGGATGACGATGATCGGCGGGTTGTGGCCACCGGCATGAGCATAACGCAGCTTGATGCGGCGACCATCGACGACGGGCGGCGCATGCTCGTGCACGGCGGCCTCCAAGACTTGCGTCAACACACTCGTCGTCAACGTCTTCTGGGCAGCGTTGTAGGCTGCGTGAATCGATTCGTAGAGATCCCCCACGCCAGTGCCGTGACGCGCCGAAATAAAGTGAATCTGCGCAAAATCCACGAAGGCAAAGCGGCGCCGGATGTCTGACTTGACCTTGTCCTTCTGCTCCATATCCAGGCCATCCCACTTGTTGATGGCGATTACCAGAGCACGACCGGCGTCCAGCACATAGCCAAGCAGGTGCAGGTCCTGCTCCACAATGCCGGTGCGGGCGTCAACAATCAGGATTACCACGTTGGCATCTTCGATGGCCTGCAAGGATTTGACGACAGAGAACTTTTCAATTGTCTCGGTAGTCTTGCCACGGCGACGGATGCCCGCAGTGTCGATCAGGGTGTAATGCTCCCCGTGACGCTCGAAAGGAATGTAGACGCTGTCCCGTGTGGTGCCAGGTTGATCGTAAACAACGACACGGTCCTCACCCAGCATGCGGTTGACCAGTGTGGACTTGCCCACGTTGGGACGGCCCGAGATGGCAATCTTGATGCCGCGTTGTGGCGCGGGTTCGAGCTCTTCATCCTCGGGAAAGCTCGCCAGCACGTCATCGATCAGCTTGCGGACGCCGCGTCCCTGACTGGCCGTCACGGGATACATGCGAGTCAGGCCCAGCCCGAAGAAATCGCCCATCGCGACGTCTTCATCAACGCCGTCGACCTTGTTGACGACGAGACAGCTGTTTTTCTCTTTCTTGCGCAAGTACTCAACGATGCGGGTATCGCCGGGGTGCAGGCCTGCACGGCCATCCACCATCAGCAGCACAATGTCGGCTTCTTCAATGGCGAGCAGGGACTGCGAGGCCATTTCGAAATCGATGCCATCTTCATCGCCGGACAAGCCGCCTGTATCGATGACGATGAAGGGGCGATCAGCGATGCGGCCCTCGCCATACTGGCGATCGCGAGTCAGCCCGGGCAGATCGGCGACGAGCGCGTCGCGGCTGCGGGTCAGACGATTGAACAATGTGGATTTGCCGACGTTGGGACGACCAACCAGGGCTAGAACCGGTCTCATATTAGTACCATTGAACCATGATGTGCTGTGTGGCCGGGCACCCTGGTCGGGTGCCGGCGGGGGGCGTTAGCGGATGGAATAGGCTGAGAGCGTGCCGCCGTTGCCGAATACGTAAATGGTGTTGCTGTCGGTCAGGAGGTTGGCGCGAACTCCATCGCCATCCACCCGTACGCGACTGACAAAATGGCCATCGACCTGAGAAAGCAGATGCAGATAGCCTTCGAAATCGGCGACCGCCACATAGTTGCCCAGCGTCGCCGGAGCCGTAATGCTGCGCAGACGCAGATCATCGTTCTCCCACGCCACTTGATCAGAGTTGTTGCGCAGTGCGATCAGATGACTCTTGTCATTGCTGTAATAAATATTGCCGAACCCTTGTGCCAGGCCGTGGTAGCTGGAGGCTTCGATACCCCACACGATACGGCCGCTGGCGACGTCCAGTCCCATCAGATTGCCCTGATAACTGGAGGCATACACCGTGTTACCGGACAACATGAGGTCACCATCGACGTCGATGACGCGCTCGATATCGTAACGCCCCTGCGGAATAGCCACGCGCTCTTCCCAGAGCAGAAAGCCGTTCTCGGCATTCACGGCAGCGATCATGCCGCTGGCGAATCCTGCCAGCACTCTGTCGCCCGCAATGATCGGCTTGCTGCTGCCACGCAGGGTCAACGCCGGAATAGTGGTTTCATAAATCCAGCGCTGCGTGCCGGTAGCGGCATCGAGGCCGATCAGCTTCCCGTCAACCGTCTGCACGACGACGATTTCGCCATCGGTCTGCGGTGCTGACAGCACTTCGCTGGTCACCGCTGCACTCCACAACACGCGCCCGGAAATCTGGTCCAGCGCAAAAACTTCTGCCTCGCGCGTGCCGAACAACACCATGCCTGCGGCGGCGCCTACGCCACCGGAGATGGATTCATCGGTGCGATTGCGCCAGAGCACGTCGCCATCGGCGCGATTAACGGCTATGACAGTCCCGTCAGCACTCGCAGCAAAGATGAATTCACGATCTACGGCCGGAGTCAGGAGATTGTAGTACCTGCCCTGGCCGTCCCCTACCCCAACGCTCCACAGCCTGTTGAGGCGCAGTTCCTGATCGAATTCCTGGAGCTCGGTCGGCCCCTCGACATCATCGTCGCCAAATAGATCGGCAACGGGCTGAAACACGCTGCAGGCACTTTGCGTCAACAATAGCAGCGCAGCGAAAGCCACCCGCGCCAGCGCTCTGCGGCCATGGGTCGACATCGCGCTGCAATCGCCACGCAGGATAGGTGCTGCTACTGCTGTCTTCATTCCTGTATCCCTTAACTGCCGACGGTCACGTCATCAAGTTTCATCTGCAGCGTCTGGCTTGTAGAACCTGCGGCCACTGCGGCCTGATAGGAAGCCTCAGCCTCTACCGGCATATTCAGGCTGACATAAGCATCGCCACGCACTTCGGCCACCTGAGCCTCGAAAGCACCCGGTTCGGTCACGGTCGCCAGTACGTCCAACGCACGCTGTCCCTCGCCCTTGGAGAGGATCACACGCGCCAGGCGCAGCTTGGCGGTCATGATCAACGACTCGTCGGTCGCGCCCATGAAGCCGGTTTTGGCGTTGTCGAGCAGCCACTGCAACTCGGTTTCCGCTACATTGAGATCGTTCGCTTCCACTGCCAGACGGGCACCAAACAATGCGCCATAAAGAGCGTATACGGAGTCTGGATATTCTTCCTTCAGCTGGCGTGCCAGCCCCATGGCAGTCGTCCGGGCCTCTTCGGTCAATGTCTGTCCGGGGGCCACAACCACAGTCATGCCAATCTGCTCGTAGAGGTCGGAGGCGGCGCCCAGGTCAGCCGCTTGCATGCGCTGCCACTGCATCCAGCCCAGATAGCCCACGGCGAAGACGATCACGCCAACCAGGAGGGATTTGCCGCTCTCATTCCACCAGCGTTTGATGGAATCTAGGGTTTCTTCTTCTTCGGTACTGAACGCCACAAATAGCTCCTGTCTTAGTCTGAATGTCTTGCTTGGTTACTGCTTTACACGTTCTTTACACGCTCTTCACACAGTCTTCACACACCCTTTACACACCGCCTGTCGGCACTGGCGAAGCAGTCGTGCCACTGCGGTGGTGGCGCGAGGTAGGGCATCCTGAATTAGCGGCCCTGCGCTGTCAAGCACCGGGAATCAAGCTGCGCAGGGTAGGTACCAGATCGGCGAGCGCAATGTCTGTGCTGCTCGCCTGCTCATCGAGATGACGCAGACGTACGCTACTCAGACCCTCTGCCGCGGCCGAATCTTCCTGCGCCGCTTCTTGCGCATGTGCCTCTTCCAGCACCAGCGCCAGCCGGGCACCGCTGTTATAGGCCCTCTTGAGCTGGTTGCTGATCTTGCCGCCACCACAATTCAACTGTACCCGCAGCATCGGCAACTCGTCCCGCAGGCGCTCGGCGAGCTGCATTGCCGCGCCTGTCATGTCTTCGCTGGCAGCAATGAAGAGATCGACTGTCTGGGTCAGCGCAGCTGGCAGACTGCCAGCCTCCTGCAGCAAGAGCACCAGCCGTTCGACGCCCATGGCAAATCCCACCGCAGGCGTTGCACGCCCACCAAGCTGTGCCACCAGCCCGTCATAACGACCACCGGCACACACGGTACCTTGTGCGCCAAGAGCGTCGGTGATCCACTCGAACACCATATTGTTGTAGTAATCCAGCCCGCGCACGAGACGTGCATTCTCGACAAAGGCGATACCGGCCTGTGTCAGAAGCGTTTTCAGGCGCGTAAAGTGAACACGCGTCTCTTCGCTGACAAATTCGCTGAGGGAAGGAGCATCCGCCAACAGCGCCTGCGTGGAAGGCACCTTGCTGTCCAGAATACGCAGCGGATTGCTGAGCAGCCGCCGCTTGCTGTCTTCGTCGAGGGACTCTTCGCGCTGGCTCAGGTAGTCGGTCAGCGCCTGTCCGTAAGCACGGCGATCCTGCGACGTGCCAATATTGTTGATCTCCAGGCGCACGTGGTTGCTCAGGCCCAGCTCTCGCCAGAGTCGGGCGGACAACAGAATGACCTCCACGTCGATATCGGGTCCGGCCATGCCGTAGGTTTCGACGCCAATCTGATGAAATTGGCGATAACGCCCCTTCTGCGGTCGCTCATACCGGAACATCGGCCCCTTGTACCAGAGCCTTTGTTGCTGGTTATAGAGCAGACCATGTTCGTCTGCGGCACGCACACAACCTGCGGTGCCTTCGGGACGCAGACTGAGATTCTCGCCATTGCGGTCATCGAAGCTGTACATCTCTTTCTCGACGATGTCGGTGACTTCGCCAATCGAACGCTTGAAAAGCTGGGTCTGCTCCAATACGGGAAAGCGCAGCTCACGGTAACCGTAGCGCTGCAGCACGCCTTGCACCGTGCTTTCCAGGTACTGCCATACCGGCGTCTCGCCGGGGAGGATGTCGTTCATCCCCCTGATTGCCTGAATCTTGCTCATAATTTTTGGTTTAGGTGTCTTGAGTGACGCGGATAGCATGCCGCAGATGGGTTGTACTTCCATACCAGAACGTCGATAGCACAACCACGGTATCAGTCAGTCGCGATGATGTCCGGATGTCGTGCAGCAAGGCGCGCTTGCTGAGCTGCGAGCTTCTGCGCCACGCGCTCTCTCACCATGACTTCCAGCTCATCCACCAGTTTGTTGTTGTCGATCTTATGGTGAGGCTTGCCTTCGATATAAACGAGGTTGCTGGGGCTGGCGCCGGTCAGGCCGATCTCGGCCACTTTCGCCTCACCCGGTCCATTGACGATGCAGCCGATCACCGCCACATCCACCGGCGTGATGATGTCTTCGAGCCGTGCTTCGAGTTGGTTCACCACACTGATCACATCAAAATTCTGGCGTGAACAGCTGGGGCAGGCCACCAGGTTCACCCCTTTGCTGCGAATGCCGAGGCTCTTGAGGATATCGAAACCCACTTTCACTTCTTCCACCGGGTCGGCCGCCAGAGAAATGCGAATGGTATCGCCGATGCCGTCCATCAACAGAGCGCCTAGCCCGATCGCCGATTTCACGGTGCCGGAGCGCAGGCCGCCCGCTTCGGTAATACCGAGGTGCAACGGGTTGTCGATCTGGGTTGCCAGCTTGCGATAGGCCTGTAGCGTCATGAAAATTTCAGAGGCCTTGAGGCTGATCTTGAAATTCTGGAAATTGAGTTTGTCGAGAATGTCGATCTGGGTCAGTGCGGATTCCACCATGGCATCTGCGTTAGGCTCTTCGTACTTGCGCAGCAACACCTTGCCCAGCGAGCCCGCGTTCACACCGATACGCAGGGGAATGCCTTTGTCTTTGGCCGCATCGATAACAGCACGAATCTTCTTTTCGCTGCCGATGTTGCCCGGATTGATACGCAGGCAATCGACACCGTACTCAGCGACTTTCAATGCGATCTTGTAGTCAAAATGAATGTCAGCCACCAGCGGCACATTGACACGCTTTCTGATTTCCCGGAAGGCATCCGCCGCTTCCATCGAAGGCACGGACACACGCACGATGTCTGCACCCGCACGTACTATGCGGTCGATCTGCGCGACAGTCGCTTCGACATCACAGGTCTCGGTGTTGGTCATCGTCTGGACAGAGATTGGAGCATCGCCCCCGACGGGGACATTGCCGACCATGATTTGACGGGTTTTACGACGCGGTATGCTGGTGTGTGTACTCATGAGCTTTTAAGTCCGGGTCAAAGTCCGATGGTGAGACGGGCCGAATTATCGATACGAATACTGGAGCTGAAATCGACTCTGCTGCCGTTCAGGCGAAGCTCAGTGGTCGACGCATCGCCGAGCAGAATATCAAACGGCGCAGAGCCGCTGATCAGCAGGACGTCACCGGCTTCCTGCATATCATTATAAATTTGCGTGTCGTTGCCATCGTCTACCTGTACATGGCTGTTGCCATTGAAGGTGATCTGCACGACATCCTCACCACCCGCGTCGACACTGATGACGCGCGCAACATCATCGATCGTCGCGCCCTGTGCCGGTTGCAGCGGGGCGCTCGAAGGCGTTGAAGGGGACGGCGTTGGCTGCACAGGGCTGGTCGCGGGGGCCGGCGCGGGTTCAACTGGCAGCGGTACCGACTGCTGCGGATTCGATTGCTGCGGACTGAATTGCTGCGGGCTTGGCTGCTGCTGGACTGGCTGCGGGACTATCTGCTGGACCGGCTGCTCCGGGCTGGCCGGCGTCACAGTGGAATTTTGCGGCGTCGCTTGTACAGGCGTCTGAGCCGGGGCCGGGGCTGTCAGCTGGCCAGGCGTGGCAACAGGCGACTGCTGCTGACGATCGGTCGCTGGCGCGACGGGAGCAGCGGCAGGGAAGCGAACCGTGGAATTGGCACTTTCTATGGTCGAGCTGGCTGCAGCAGCTGCAGCACCGGAGCGCGCAGACTGGACAGCAGTCGGAGTCCCTGAGGTTGGCGTTGGCGTCGGTGCGGGGACGCCGCTGCTGCTGAAATACCATAGACCTACGGCGATGGCGACAAAGGCAACCCCGGAGACGACAATCCAGGGTAGATTTCGGTCGCGGCGACGTTTGATCTGGGTAACACTGATTTCGTACTGCTCGCCCTTGTGGCCAGAGTACTCGTTGAAGACATTGATCAGCACCTGGGGATCGAGCTTCAAAAACCCGGCATAGGCGCGAATATAGCCACGGACAAAGACATCGCCGGGCAATTTGTCGAACGCATTTTCTTCGAGTGCGCGCACGTAATGCATCGTGATGTGCAGTTCATCCGCTACCTGTTGGTGTGTCAGGCCTAAGGCCTCACGCTTCCTGCTCAGAAGCTCTCCTGGTCCGGTGTCAGCGCGTGCATCCGGCGGATGCAATTCTTGTGTATTTTCGTTAGTTGTCATTTCGTGAGTTCATCAATTCTTGATACTGCGGTGAGTCCTTGTACAGCCCCTCCAGCAACACGGCGTAGGCGGCGGCACCCTCTTGATTATCGAAGCGACGTTCCAGCTGGATTCCCAGCCACAGACTGCGCGGGGTCTGGACAACATTGTAGAAACCACTGGATGTGACGAACTGATTGTAATAGTTCATCGCCTCCGCGAATTCTCCGTTGTCGAACTTGATCTGCGCCAGTTCCAGCGAGGAGCGGTACAGATTGCTGTTCAGTTGCAGAGCTCGTTCGAACGCGTACTCCGCGCGTTCCGGTCGCTCTGTGCGCAAGGCACTCAGGCCCAGATTCTCAAACGCCAGTGCACGCGACTCGTAGGTCGTGTCATTGGCGACTGTCTCCAATTCCCTGTAGGACTGCTCGTATTCTCCAAGACCAAACAGCAGCGCGGCGAGATTGTTGCGCGCACGTGAATTAGCGCTGTCCAGACTGAGCGCCCGCTCAAAAGTCTCGCGGGCCAGTTCAATGTCGCCCTCTCGCTGCAGCACCAGAGCCAGCACGTTATAAGCGTCCGAGCTGCGGCTATTGATGGCCAGCGCATTGTTGATATTGCGTCGCGAGGCGGCCATGTCTCCCGCCTCGAAGTAGCCGATGGCGAGCTGCACGAAATCGCGCTCGGCACGCTCCTGAGAGGGCTCCGTGTTGAAGCCTCCTGTCGTCGTAGTGACGCAGGACACTAATCCCGCGAGCACCAGAGAACAGAGAGTCATTGACCGGATTAATTGCATGCCCGACCTCGTGCCGACCTCTTGAAAAATGTTGTCCCTTCCTCTTCCCCTTCGCCAGCGCTCAGCTGTCACACGGAGGGTCTGCGGGGTCTGTCTATTTCTATCGCCAGATTATCTGCTCTGCTGAAGCGTTTGCCTGTGACTTCCGCGGCAGTTTCACTTCTTTGTTCAACAGCAAATTTTTGTTCGTTCTCTTTCTGCGCCTCGGCAGCGTCCCGGTAACGCTGGCTGCGTCGAGTATTGTCGCCAACCTCGCCGACCAGTTGTCCGCATGCTGCACCGATATCATCGGCTCGCGTTGTTCTTACCGTTACCGTGTAGCCGGCCTCGTGCAGGATCTGCCTGAAATTCGAAACCGACGAACTGCTGGGGCGCCGATAATCGGACAACGAAAACGGATTAAACGGAATCAGATTTATCTTGCATGGAAAGTCTTTCAGCAGCACGGCCAGTTCACGTGCGTGCTGTCGATGGTCATTGACCCCGGCGATCAGCGTGTATTCGATCACGGGCACACGCCTGTCGCTCAGGCCTTCCATGTAACCGGACACGCTGCGGAGCAGCTCCTTGATCGGATACTTCTTGTTGATAGGCACCAGCTCATTGCGCAACTCATCGTTCGGCGCATGCAGCGACACTGCCAACGACGCATCCGTGAAATCCTTCAAACGATCTATGGCCGGCACCACGCCGGAAGTGCTGATCGTGACGCGACGCTTGGACAGACCGTAGGCCTGATCCTCCATCATCAGACTCAGCGCATCCATGACGTTTTCGAAATTCAGCAGCGGTTCGCCCATGCCCATCATCACCACGTTGCTCACGGGGCGCGGATTTTGCGCGGGCTTGCCATCTTCACTCCATTCCTGGGCCGGCTTCACGCCAAAACCCGCAAGCTTTTGATTTGCCCACCACAGTTGCCCGATGATCTCGGCCACAGTCAGATTGCTGTTGAATCCCTGCTTGCCCGTTGCGCAGAAGCTGCAATCCAGACTGCAACCTGCCTGCGAGGAAATACACAAAGTGCCGCGGCCAGCCTCGGGGATGAACACCATCTCGACGCTGCTACCGCTCTCCACCTGAACAATCCATTTACAGCTGCCGTCGGCAGAGCGGAATTCCTGAGTGATCTGCGGCAGGCGAATCTCTGCCACAGACTTCATCTTTTCACGCAGGGGCTTGCTGATGTCCGTCATGGCATCGATGTCTGTGACACCGCGCTGATGGATCCACTTGAGGGTTTGACTCGCGCGAAACGGTTTTTCTCCCAACTCAAGAAAAAAAGCCTGCATCTTGGGCAGACTCAATCCCATCAAGTTGATTTTCGCTTCGCGCGTCGTCATCACAGGCTCTCTATTACGTTACCGTTACTACGAACTCGGTATTAACCGCGGGCGCAGATCTCGGTCGCACTGAAGAAATAAGCAATTTCGCGCGCTGCAGAAGCCGCTGAGTCAGAGCCGTGAACGGCATTGGCATCAATGGACTTGGCGAAGTCAGCACGAATTGTTCCTGGCGCTGCCTGCGCAGGATTGGTGGCACCCATCAGGTCACGGTGCAGAGCGACGGCATTTTCGCCCTCCAGAACCTGAACAATCACAGGGCCTGAGGTCATGAATGCGATCAGATCCGGGAAGAAACCACGCTCGCGGTGCTCAGCATAAAAACCGCCAGCGGTCTCGTCGGTCAGACGCAGCATCTTCGCCGCAACAATGCTCAAACCTGCTTTTTCGAAGCGGGTATAGATCTCGCCGATCACATTTTTGGCGACTGCATCGGGTTTGATGATTGATAAAGTACGTTCGATTGCCATGCAAATAACTCCATAACCGGTTACAAGTTCAGAAAACCGGGCATTATACGTGGTAACAATTCTTATTTATATGGGTTTTTCTG
>JACCEA011299607.1_pt1 | contig 11340 bp, 7 predicted proteins | sample 7449851 | NCBI WGS metagenome assembly JACCEA01 (sample SAMN15323453, study PRJNA562643) | freshwater metagenome | isolation source: river surface water | place: USA:Blue River Watershed | collected 2017-08-18 | reverse complement strand
TATTTATATTTAATATATTTTACACGTCTTTAATTTAATTGGTAGAATTTTGATTTCCAAAATCAACGGTTAAAGGTTCAAATCCTTTAGGACGTGTAAATTAAAATAAAGTTAATTTAGTCGATTTTAATATTTGATTTAAATAATATGGCTAAAAAAATTAAAATAATTGTTAAACTATCACTAATTGCTGGAAAAGCAAGTCCTGCACCACCAATTGGACCTTCACTTGGACAACATGGTATTAATTTAATAAATTTTTGTAAAGAATATAACAATAAAACTACTGATAAAATAGGAACAGTAATACCTGTTGAAGTAACAATTTTTGACGATAAAAGTTTTACTTTTATATTAAAAACACCACCTACTGCATTTTTGTTACTTCAAGCTTGTAATATCAAAAAAGGTTCAAGTAACTCTATTGAAAAAAAAGTTGGTGTTATAAAAAAAGAAGAAATATTAGAAATTGCAAAAACAAAATTTAACGATTTAAACACAAAAGAATTAGATAAAGCTATTAAAACAGTTATAGGAACAGCTAAAAATTTAGGTTTAAAAATTGAATTTTAATCAGTATAAAATATATTATGCTAGCTAGATCAAAAAAATATTATTTTCAAAAAAAAATAATCGGTATTAATAACGAATACAATTTATTGAATTCAATTAAAATATTAAAAAATATTAACACAAATTATGAAGATGCAAAGTATAATTTTGATCAATCAATAGATCTTACAATATACTTTTCAAAAAGTATTTTAAGTAAAATTAATGCTTCAAAATTTAAAATTTATACAAGTTTACCTTATAGTATAGGAAAAAATATTTCTATTGCAATTATAATACCTAAACATATAGATGTAAGTTTGTTAAATCTACCCTCAAATGTTAGCTTCTATAAAATAGAAGAAATACTTCAAAAATTAGAAAAAAAAATTATAGATTTTGATATACTATATGCGTCTAAAGATAATATTAAAAGCTTAATGAAATATAAAAAAATTCTCGAAAATAAAGGAGTTATGCCTTCAGAAACCTTAAATACACTTATTGAGACTGAGAATTTTGAGAATTTTTTAAATAAATTAAATACTAATACAAACAAATATTCCATGGATAAAAGTGGAACTTTAAATTTTAAAATTGGAAAAATTTCTTTTCCAATTGAAAATTTACATGAAAATTCATTGCATATCATTAATTTAATTAAATCAAATGAAATTATTGGTAAGTATATAAAAAATTTAAGAATTAGCTCGACTATGAGTCCGAGCATTAAATTAAGTTTATTAAATTAAGTTAATCAAATTTATAGTAAAACTTATAAGTTATATATTTTATATTATTATAATATTAATTAAAAATTATGTCAACAGCTGAAAAAATTTATTTCATTTTAAATTGTTTAAAAACCTTAACCTTAGTTGAAGCTTCAGAATTAGTAAAAGCTATAGAAAAAACGTTTAATGTAAAAGCTACAAATATAAATTTTGTGCAAAAACCGGAATTAGAACCAAAAAACACTGTAATGATAGAGGAAAAAACAGAATTTGATATTTCACTTGATGCAATTTCAATTCCTGATCGTATTAAAGTAATAAAATTAGTTCGTAAACTTACAGACATGGGAGTTAAAGAAGCTAAAGAGCTTGTTGACGCATGTCCTACTACTTTAAAACAAACACTTACGAAAGAAAAAGCAGAAGATTTTAAAAAACAATTTGAAGAAATAGGAATTGTCGTTAAAATTGTATAAAAATAGTTTGCCAACTAAAATAGGTGGCGAAAACGGTAAACGCATTATACTCAAAATATAACTTACTTATTTGAGGGTTCAAATCCCTTCCTATTTATTTTTTTTCTGTATATAATGTATGTTTTTTACATTGTCGACAATATTTTTTTAATTCAAGTTTGTTAGGTGTATTTTTTTTATTTTTTTCTGTAGTATATTTAAACATTTTGGTTTTATTTTTTCTACATATTTCACATTCAATTATTAAGACAAAACGAGGAGATTTTATTTTTTTCATAATTAATAAATATTTTTTAAAATAATATAACTAATTAATTTGAGAAGATACAAAATAATTTATATGTATCTAATAAAATTATACGTCTAATAATTAAAAATAATATTTATTTATTTTTATTTTTTTATATAAAAAATTAATTTAAGTTTTAAATAAAAAATATTAAATATATTTAATTTATCTCTTAATATTTGTAATTATACATATATATACTTTTTTTTTTAATTTATATGAATAAAAAAACACTTTATACAACTTTACCTGACTTTTTAGAAGGACAAAGATCAAGTTTTTGTTGGTTTTTACAATATGGTATAATAAATGAATTCCAATATTACTCATCAATAACATATTCTACAAAATTTAATATCGAAATTTATAGTCAAGAATATTTTTTAATGAAACCAAAATATTCGTTGATTGAAACAAAAAATAGAAATTATACATATTCAGTTAGTTTATATATACCAGTCGTATTTAACTACTTAAATTCCTTAACTGGAAATATAGAAAAACATTCCATAAATATCTGTTTTGGAGAAATACCTTTAATGACAAATTACGGAACATTTATAATAAATGGTTATGAGCGTGTTGTTATAAATCAAATAATACGTAGTCCGGGGCTGTATTTTACAAAAGAAACAAATATTGTAAATAAAGCAACAATTTATAAAGCTCAAATCATACCAAATTTTGGCTCTTGGTTAAAATTTGAATTAAAACCAAATTCAATAATAAATTTTAATGCTGATAAATCTCAAAAACTTAACATTTTACTATTATTAAATTTATTTAAATTTGAAAAATTAAAAATTAATAAATTTATAAATAAAAATATTTTAGAATCAAACCTAAAAGAAATGAAACAATATTTATTGAACAATAAATATTTTAAACTTCAAAAATTTTTTAAAACAATAAAAACTAAAATACATAAACAACATCTTAAAAATTTTAATAATAATAATAGAAATAAATTTGAAAAAACAGTTGTATCGTTTTCACTTAAAAATATACAAATACAAGTAGCCAACTTAATAAATAATTTTGAGTTAAAATCAGGAGTTCTTGATAGAATATTAAATTTAAAAACATATGAGTTAGGAGAAATTGGTAGATTTCATATAAATACTTCACTAAATTTATCAAAATTTACATACGAAAAAAATTTAGTTTTTCAAGATATTATAAAAATAATAGAAAAACTAATTCAACTAAAAGAACTAAAAAACAATTTTAATGAAATAAGCTCAATTGATAATTTAAAAAATAAACGAGTTCGTTCAATAGGTGAATTACTCCAAACTCAAATACGTTTAAGTTTAAAAAATATAAAAAGTAAAGTTTTAAAAATAAAGAATCTTGGCGAAAAAAACATATCCATTAATGAAATTTTATCAAAAGTTCCAATTATTTCTACATTAAATAATTTTTTTAACACAAGTCAATTATCTCAATTTTTAGATCAAACAAATTTATTAGCTCAAATTTCAAATTTAAGGCGCATAACTTCATTAGGTCCAGACGGATTTTTAGGCCAACGTGTGAGTTTAAGTGCACGTGATATTCACTCGAGTTTTTATGGCAGATTATGTCCAATTGAAACACCAGAGGGTCAAAATGCAGGATTAATATCAGCTTTTTCAAGTTTTGCTCGAGTAAATTCATTCGGTTATATTGAAACACCTTTTTTAAAAGTAAAAAATGGAAACATTATAGTAAATGCAAAACCAGTTTATTTAATGCCAAATGAAGAAAAAAATTTAATAATTGCTCCTGCTGATACATTATTAAATAATAATAAAATTTTAAAAAAAGAAATTTTAGTTAGGTATAATGGCCAATTTATTTGGAAAAACGCAATGGAAGTGAACTTTTTAGAAGTTTCTCCATTACAGTTTTTATCAATGACTACATCATTAATACCCTTTTTAGAGCATAATGACGCAAATCGAGTATTAATGGGGGCAAGCATGCAACGTCAAGCCGTTCCGCTTTTATATCCAATGCGACCTATTATAAGTACTGGACTTGAAAACCAAATTGCTTTGAATTCAGGTTTATCCGTATTAAGTTTGACAAATGGTTATGTTAAAGAAATCTCCGCAAATTTTATTAACATTTTAAATAATAAAAAAACGATTTTGTATTTTTTACTAAAATATGAAAAATCAAATCAAAATACATGTATACATCAAAAACCTATAGTTTGGGTTGGTGAATCTGTTGAAATTGGTCAAATATTAGCAGATGGACCGTCTATAGATGAAGGTGAATTAGCATTAGGGCAAAATTTACTTGTTGCATATATGCCATGGGATGGCTACAATTTTGAAGATTCAATTTTAATAAATGAACATTTAATTGAAGGAGATTTATTTACGTCAATACATATTAATAAAATATCTGTAGAAATAAATGAAAGTAATTTAGGGCCTGAAAAATTAACTAAAAATTTAGAGAATATTGATTCAAATTTACTAAATAAACTAGATAGTAATGGGATAATTATAAAAAATTCATTTGTTAAACCTAATGATATTTTAGTTGGAATTTTAAAACCAATACAATTAAATGAAATATATGAAAATAAATATTTAGATAAATTATTAAAACCTCATAATAAAATTATATACCAAAATATATCGTGTAAAGTTCCATTTGATTGTTATGGACGTGTGCTAGACATACAAATAAATATTTATGAAAAATATGTACAAGAAATTGGGTTATCAAATAATAAAAAATCGCTTTATAATATTAATATTTATATTGCCCAAATTAATAAACTACAAGTTGGAGATAAATTATCTGGAAGACATGGTAATAAAGGTATTATATCAAAAATTTTATCGAAGAATGATGTTCCTTTTTTACCTAATGGAAAAATGGTAGATATTATACTAAATCCACTTGGAGTTCCTTCACGTATGAATGTTGGGCAATTATACGAAGGATTCCTAGGACTAGCTGGCGAGCTATTAAATAAACGATATAGAATAATGCCATTTGATGAAATCTTTAATGCAAATGCATCAAGAATATTAATAAATTCAGCTTTAAATTCAGCACGTAAAAAAACTAAAAATAATTGGGTATTTAATAAAAATTCAATTGGAAAATTTGTGTTAACTGATGGGCGTTCTGGAGAAAAATTCGATAATTTAATATCAGTTTGTAAAAGTTATATTTTGAAATTAATACATTTAGTGGATGATAAAATTCAATCCCGTTCTACCGGAAGTTATTCAATTATAACGCAACAACCTCTAGGTGGTCGCTCATTACAAGGAGGACAAAGATTTGGGGAAATGGAAGTTTGGGCATTAGAAGCATTTGGTGCATCTTATACATTACAAGAAATATTAACTTACAAATCTGATGATATATTAAATAGAAATATGACAAAAAATCATATTTTACAAAATACAAAAAATATAAAAATCAACCTTCCAGAAGCTTTCAAAGTATTATTAATGGAGCTAAGAGCGTTAGGAATAGAAATAAAATTTAAAAAATTTTATATTAATAAAATAAATAAAAAAAACGTATTTTCCATTAATTTACTAAAAAATGATTATAATAAAGAAAACATAATTCCAAGTTATAAATCATTTGAATAAATGGTTATTATTTTATTTAATTATAATACACTTATTATTTTTCATTTTAATTTAGCTATTTATGCAAAAATTACAAAATAAATTTAACTATATTAAAATTAATCTTGTTGATTCACATAAAATAAAAAAATGGGGCACTAGGTTTTTACCAAACGGTTCTGAAATTGGGGAAATTAATAAAGAAAGTTTCTTTAAAGATTCTAAATTAAAAACCACTTTCCAGGGCTTATATTGTGAAGCAACATTTGGACCAATCAAAAATTGGGAATGTCAATGTGGAAAATATTCAATAATAAATCCAAAAAAAAAAATTATATGTGAAATTTGTTCGGTTGAAGTTACAGATAATAGAGTGCGAAGATATAGATTTGGATATATTAAACTAAATTCACCTGTTATTCATAGTTGGTATTTATATTCAATTCCTAACTATTTATCATTAATTTTAGAACTACCACCAAAAACAATAAAAAATTTAGCTTATTATCAAAACACAAATTTACCAATAAAATCTAAAGGAATAGAAGGGACAGTTTTACTCGAAAAATTATTATCAAATATTAATTTAAATAAAGAAATTTTAAAAGCTCGTTTTGATTTAAATATAATTGAAATGAATTTAAATAACAATTTAAAAAAAATTAATAAAAAAATACTCATAAATAAACAAAAAAATTTATTACAACGTATTCGATTATTAGAAAATTTTTTATATACAAATTCTAAACTATCATGGTTTATATTAAATAACTTACCTGTATTGCCTGCAGGAATAAGACCAATTTTAGAAATAAATATAGGAAAATTTTTAGTAAGTGACCTAAGTCAATTTTACAAACAAATTATACGTACAAATAACAATATATTATTTGTAAAAAACTTATCTTATTTTTCAAAAAATGTTGCAAATGCTGAAAAGGGTTTACTTCAAAAACATGTTGATGCACTATTTTTAAATAATAAAAAAAATGATTTTGATACTTCAAAAAAAAACCTGCAATTACTAGGGGAAACAATACAAGGTAAATTTGGACGTTTTCGTCAAAATTTGCTTGGTAAACGGGTAGATTATTCTGCAAGATCTGTTATAGTTGTGAATCCAAATTTAAATTTAAATAGTTGTGGATTACCATATTTAATTGCTATAAAAATATTTCTACCATATATTTTACAATATTTATATAAATATAATAAAATAAATTATATAAATAATCTGGATAAATTTATTGAAAACAATAATTTTTTAATTTGGAAAATAATAAAGTTGATTTTAAGGAAAAAAGTAATTTTATTAAATCGAGCACCAACATTACATAGAATGGGAATTCAAGCGTTCTTTCCTAAATTAGTAAAGAATAAAGCAATTGAATTGCATCCTTTAGTATGTACAGCTTTTAATGCTGATTTTGATGGTGATCAAATGGCAATTCATTTACCTTTATCATTAAAATCACAAATTGAAGCAAAAAAATTAATGTTACCAAGTTTTAATATTTTATCAACTGCAACTGGGGAAGCCCTTATATCTGCCGCACAAGATATGATATTAGGTTGTTATTATTTAACAATATATAATTCAAAATTGGATAAAAATTCTAAGTTTTTTAATGATTTTTATTCAATTTTAGTTGAATATAATAAAAAAAACATTTCTTTACATAGTACAGTATATATTAACACAAAATTATTAAATAAATTTGGAGACAACAAATATTTAAAAACTACAGTAGGGCGTATTTTATTTTATTTTTCGTTATTTAATATTTTTAAATAAATGGTAACAAATTTTTACTTTCAAAATAAAATCTATAATAAAAATGCATTAAAAGAATTAATTTACAATATTTTTTTAAATTTTGGTTACAAAAAATCACAAAAATTAGCCGATAAAATTAAAAATTTAGGATTTTTATTCGGTACAAATTCGGGTTTGTCATTAAATATTGAAGATTTAAAAATCTTGCCTCAAAAAAATTTTGAAATTCAATTAAGTAAAAAAAATTTAGATGTTATAGATAAGCAATATAAAGATGGAAAATTAACATATGTAGAACGAATTCAAAAAATTATTAATACTTGGAATCACACAAGCGAAAATTTAAAAGAACAATTATTAGAATATTTTGAAAAATTTGATCCATTTAATTCAATATACATAATGGCTTTTTCGGGGGCAAGAGGAAATATTTCACAAGTGCGACAATTAATAGCCATGCGAGGACTTATGTCAACACCGTCAGGCGACCTATTAGATGTTCCTATTATTCATAACTTTAAAGAAGGTTTATCGATTACCGATTATTTAATGTCATCCTACGGTGCTAGAAAAGGGGTAGTAGATACCGCGTTAAGAACTGCAGACTCAGGCTATTTAACAAGAAGGTTAGTTGAAGTGGCACATGATTTTATTATTAGAGAATCAGATTGTTTTACAAAAAACTCGACTCGAATATTTATTAATAATAAAAATTTTAAAAAATTTATTGGACGATGTGTTGCTGAAAATATATATGATAAAAATAATAAACTTATTTTTAAAAAAAATGAAATACTAAACAATGAAAATCTATTAACTTTAAAAGATGCAGAAATTAAAGAAATTTATGTATATTCACCACTTTTATGTGAATCAAATCGATCAATATGTCAAAAATGTTATGGTTGGGATTTGAGTAAATGTAAAAAAGTTTCTTTAGGAACTAATATAGGTATAATTGCGGCACAATCTATAGGAGAACCTGGCACACAATTAACAATGCGTACATTTCATACTGGAGGAGTATTTTTAACTGATTCCAATAATCAAATTAAATCACAACATACTGGACTATTAAAATATCATAATAATTTAAATTTAATATCAAAACAGTTAAATGATGGAAAATTTGTTAAAATTTTACCACAAACGCTAGAATTTTCTGTTGTTAATTTTAAAAATAAAACTATAAACTTTACATTACCTGCCAATTCATATATATACTATAAACATAATCAATTCATTACGAAAAATTCAATAATTGCAGAATTAATCAATCCTTTAACGCAAAAAAAAAAACTTACGAAAACTTTAATAACGAACGATTCAGGTGAATTATATTTTAATTCAAAAAATAATATTTTAACACTTTTAAAAGGTGATATTTATAACATACAAAAAAAATTATTTATTGATAATTCAGTAGCTAATTTTGATAAAAATAATAAATTAATAAGTATATGCAAAACATTTTATAATAATGAAAGTAAAGGATTTTTAAATTATATTTTTTCTAAAAAAAATCTAAGCTATTTAAAAATTGCAAATAGCTCTGTTTTAAAATTAAATACACCTTTGTTTTTAAATAGAAAAAATATTAATACAAATTTTTTTATTATAAATAATTCACCTTTATCGTACGAAAAAGTTTTTATAAAAAACATAATAAAAAATTCAAACGTAAAATGGGAATCTTATACGTTAAAGTATTATTTACCATTTAATAGCGAATTTGCTTATGTTAAAAATAAATTTTATAATTTTACAAGTAATTTAGAAAAAGAAGTTATTTTAAAAAATAGTATTGCCTTAATATTACCTTACACAGTTTTTAGACAAAAAATTTCTCAAAAAACAAATATACATATCAAAAAAATAAAAAAAAATAAAAAAACTAAAATTTATTTTATTCCAAACACAATATTTTCAATAGATGAATTAAAATTTTTAAAAAATCAATTTTTTTCTTCTAAAAAATTTAATAAGACTAATTTAAATAATGTTTTTATTAAGTATAAAGGTGAAATTTTATTCGGAAAAATAAAAATTAATACTTTAAGTATATGCGAAATTAATTTAACAAAAAGTTACTTAATTTGTACTGTAACTAAATTATTTGCATATAATATTAGTAAAAATACTTACTTAAATAAAAATATAAATTCAGATATTAAGTTAAATTCTAAATCAATTTTAAATATAGATTTGCTCAATCATACAAATCGTAGACTCGAATATTTAAAAAAAAAACAATTTTTAATAATAAACAAAAAAGAATTAATAAAAGATAAATCAATAAAGTTAAATTTTGAAAAAGTTGCGTATTATAATACAAAAACTTTTTTAAGTGTTTTAACCATAAAATCTACAAAAATTCAAAAATTAGCAAAAACTTTAAAATTAACGAAAAATGAAAAAATTGACATAAACACATTAATAAAAACATGGAGTTATTTAAATACTAAAACAATAAAACAAATTAAAACAGATATTAAAGATTTAAAGCCTATTTTAAAAAAAATAAATTTTAATCAAAATAAAATACTATGTTTATCTCAAAAATTTTGCAAAAGATATTATAATGAATTTCCTATGAAAAAATCAAATCTAATGATTCCTACATCGTATACACTGCATAAAAAAAATATATTCAATTATGTAATAAATGAAACTCTTTTTTATAAAACAGAAAAAAGTACAAATTTATTAAAAAAAGATGGATTTATAGAAGAAAATAACATTTTAGGAACACTCACATATGAAAAACTTATTACAGGAGATATTATTCAAGGGCTGCCAAAAATTGAAGAAATTTTAGAAGCACGACAACCAAATAATTCGTGTGTTATATCTGGAATAAATGGATTAATTATAAATATTTTAAACACGAAAAATAATGAAGTAAATAGTTATATTGTAAAAGTAATGACGAATGATGGAAAACTTAAAGAAATTTTAATAAATTCGTCAGTTCCACTAACTATTAAAAAAAATGACTATGTTTTTGTAGGAAAAAGTTTAAATGAAGGAAATTTAAATTGTCATAATTTAATTAATGTATATTTTAATTATTTTAAGAATTTTTTAAATCAATTAAACGCAACAAAACGAACATTTAATTACATACAAATTTTATTAATAAAGAAAATTCAACAAATTTTTGAAAATCAAAATATAACTATTTCAGACAAACATATAGAAATTATTGTAAAAAAAATAACATCAAAAGTAAAATTAGAAAATACTAAAGAATCGTTATATATTATTGACTCAATAATTAATTTAATAGACGTTGAATATATTAATAAAGTTTTAGTTTCCAATAAAAAAGCTGAAATAACATATAAACCAATACTTTTAGGTATAACAAAAATATCATTAATAAATCAAGGTTTTTTATCAGCGGCAAGTTTTCAAGAAACACAAAGAATTTTGAAAATTGCTGCATTAAATAATAAAATTGATTGGCTAACTGAAATCAAGTCAAATATATTGCTAGGGAAAACAAAAGTATTTGGTGCTGCAAGAGCATAAAAATTTTTTAGAGCGAATTTTTAATTTAAAACAAACTAAAAAAAAACTATAAAAAAACGGATAAATATACTCAAAGAAATTATAAAAAAGCCCCCATGTACAAAAATCTAGATTAATTTTTTTTTAATTTATTTTAAATTTTTAGACCTTTTTTTTAGTATTTTTGCGCCAAGGGTGTAAAGCGAAAAACAAATATTATAAATAACTAAATTAAAATTAAATTTTGTTAAAAAAGATGTTAAAAAAGATTTGAATAGATTAAACAAATTTAAACAATGATTAGTATTAAAAAAATAAAAATTGTATTAGAATTTAAAAATCGAATAATAAAATTTAGCATTGATAAAAATTATGGTTAAATCTTTTTGTTTTTATTTTTTAGTTG
>JACCEA011000921.1_pt1 | contig 11340 bp, 13 predicted proteins | sample 7449851 | NCBI WGS metagenome assembly JACCEA01 (sample SAMN15323453, study PRJNA562643) | freshwater metagenome | isolation source: river surface water | place: USA:Blue River Watershed | collected 2017-08-18 | reverse complement strand
GATTTGTTTGGTTGATCTTGCCGGTATCGGAAACAGTTCAATCCGATTACAATTGCGCACTTTTTGACGATTTGACATTGATTTATGAGCAGAGATTTTGCAAAAAAAACGCGCGGTGGTAAGAGTCGATCCAGCAGTAACACTGGCACGCCAGTTTGGCTTTGGTTTGTGCTGGGATTAATCTTAGGTGCGTTTGGTACCAGTTTGTACTTTATTAAAAATCCTGTTGTCGCGCCGGCACCCAAAATAGAAGAAAAACCTAAAGCACAAAACAACACCCCTAAACCGCGCTTTGATTTCTACAAGTTATTGCAAGAAAGTGAAACCATAGTTCCTGCCAGTGAAACCAGCAGTGGTGATAAACCGGTCGAAACCCAAACCAATGTGGAATACATCATCCAAGTCGGTTCATTCCCTAAAGCGGAAGATGCTGACAAGCTGCGGGCGCAATTAATCCTGTTAAATCTGGATGCGCGGGTAGAACGAGTGGAAATCCGAAAAAGTGAAATTTGGCACAGGGTCGTTGTAGGGCCTTTTGCAACACAAAATGCGCTGACCAATGCCAGGGCGCAATTGGTCAAAAATGAGTACAACGCTTTGGTGTTGAAACGCGATAAGCAATCAAATTGAAAATGACGAACCGCAACCGCAGGTGCTGGATGCATTAGGGTTTTGAATCACAAACTTGGAGCCTTGTAGGCTTTCTTCGTAGTCAACACGGGCGCCAACCAGATAAGGGTAACTCATGGCATCAACCACTACTTTGATGCCATCCTTTTCGACCACAGAATCGTCATCCGCCAATGCTTCATCAAAGGTGAAGCCATATTGGAATCCAGAGCAGCCGCCGCCAGTAACATAAACCCGAAGTTTCAAATCAGGATTGCCCTCTTCATCAACCAGGCTTCTGACTTTTGCGACAGCAGAATCAGTCACTTGCAAGACTTGGGGAACAAATACTTCAACACCCGACATGGAAAACTCCGCAGAAATGAACGTGGATTGAATTATCCTTAAACCTGAGTAAAACAGTCAACTATTAATATCGGATGGGATGAATTAAACGATTGGCTCTCCAGCTGTGGTTTTGGCCGTCGTCGGTTGCCCGCTAATCATACTGCCGTTGACCTGCGCACCTTTTACCATTTGTATGGAGTGATAATGGATGGAACCTTTCACTATTCCTTTAGCGGCCATTTCCAACTGTTTGGATGAGTAAACATTGCCCACCACCGTACCATTCACCACCACTACGGGTACATGGATGTCTCCTTCAACAAGTCCAGTATCGGCAATGACTAGGCGCGCATCTTTTGCACCATCGGAATGGATATTACCGACGACTTTTCCTTCTAGTTGCAATTCACCGGAAAAGGTAAGGTCGCCTTTAATTTGTGTTGTGCGAGAAATGAGCGTGTGAGTGTTTGAAAAAGCCATAAGATGTTCCTACGCGTTGGGAATTGATGATTGACTGGAGGTCAGGGTTGGATCACTGGGCCAATCCAATTGACCATCGACGCTGGTGGCATCGCGGCGAGGTGAGGTGACTTGTAATTCACTTCGCAGCGGCACGAAGCCTTCGGGTAGCACCACATCCACTTCTATATTTTGAAAAATTTTAAAATTTAACGGAATCACTTCTGTGTAAACGGGTTGATTCTCTTGAGCGGGAATTAATTGATGCAGTGAATATTTTTTTTCGGTATTGGCTTCTCGTCCAACAATCATCCAGCGTAATTCACCTTCAAAATCACTTTGGTTTTCGGATAATTTTTGAATAGCCAATTTCAAATGAAATGATCTTTCCTGCGGATTGGGTGTTACCGAAAAAGTGCCATAGCTAATGCCTTTGGGGTTGCGATAATCCTTCGATAGCATCATCCGATACACAGCAACACTGCGCTCCAATGCGCCTAGTTTTTCTTGCTGCTCAAGTACTTGTTTGCGTACTGATTCAGCAGCTTGGTGATCTACCTCTGAGGTCACCTGATAATGCGTAAGTTGCTCTTGCAAGGTTTGATTTGCAGTGGTCAAGTCTTCCAATTGTTTGCGTATTGCGGAGGTTTGCTCTGGCGACAAGAGTGTTCGTCGCTCCTGATAAACGGTATAAAAATAGACGGCAGCCAAAGCGCCAGCAAATACCAAAAGGGCCAATATCCCCAAGAGCAGTGATCGCAAGGGGCGATGGGGAACCACTTTCATTCGATGCACGGGTGTGGGCTTCACGGTTTCCATTATTATTGCCTTCTCTTCTTATGATTCTTAATGGGGGTAGAGAGCGCCTCTAAGGGAGAAGCGCCACCAGATCCAACCCGGCTGTTTCATCAAAGCCGAACATGATGTTCATATTTTGAATTGCTTGGCCAGATGCGCCTTTGGTCAGGTTATCTATGACCGATAGCACAACCACAGTATCGCGTGATTGCGGACGCAAAACTGAGATGCGGCAAACATTCGAACCTTTCACACTTCTCGTTTGTGGCAATTCACCGGCGGGCAATACATCCACAAAAGGCTCATCCGCATAACGTTGCTCGTAGAGAGACTGTAAGTCAGGGGTTGAGTTCACATCCAGCAAGTTGGCGTAGAGTGTGGCATGGATACCGCGAATAATCGGCAACAAATGGGGAACAAAGGTTAAATTCACCGGTGCCGCCATTTTAGGTTGTACATCGCGTAGGCCTTGCTCTATTTCCGGTAAATGTCGGTGCCCGGATACGCCGTAAGCCTTAAAGCTGTCGCTGATTTCCATCAGCAAATTATCAATCTTCGCTTGTCGGCCTGCGCCGCTGGCGCCGCTGGCAGCGTTGGCGATCAAACGGGTGGGGTCTACCAGATTGTTTTCCAGCAGAGGAATCAACCCTAATTGGGTGGCAGTGGGGTAGCAACCGGGGCAAGCCACCAGTTTTGCCGTTTTAATGGCGGCGCGATTCACTTCTGGTAGGCCATAAACCGCCTGTGCAACCAAATCAGGTGCAGCATGAGCTTGGTGATACCACTTTTCCCAGAGTGGCACGTCCCGAATTCTAAAGTCTGCTGAAAGATCAATAATGCGAACATTCGATTTCATGAGTGCAGGCATCATGCTTTGCGCGACGCCGTGTGGTGTTGCGAAAAAGACCAGATCTAATGACGCCAATTGCTCAATGTTAGGTTCAACAAACGCCAGATCAATGTGGCCACGCAAATTAGGGTAAATCTCAGCGACTTTGATCCCGGCTTCGGCACGTGACGTAATGACTGTCACTTCTACATGCGGATGTTTTGCTAACAACCTGAGTAATTCAACGCCTGTGTAACCTGTTGCCCCGACAATACCCGCTTTTATCACACCAAACCTCCAGCATTAATCAAGTGTTTGCGTCAATGAAAAACTCTGGGTATGGTAAGTGCCCGGAGCCTATCTCAACAGAAAAAAAAGAAGGCTATGATAAGAGCCTTATTCATAAATCGAAAGCAAAAGCTGTTTTTAGCAACTGACCAATAGGTATGCGGCGTGTCTGACCTTTTCAGAAAAACCATCGGCAACTCAATCAAGCGTTCAAAAGACCGTCTGCAAAACCGAATTAGCGCCCATGACTCACTCGCTCATTTGACACTATTAGGCTTAATCATCGGCGTATTGGCAGGTGTGGTGATTGTATTATTTCGTTGGTTGGTCGAAGTGCCACTGGGCTACTTTTTGCCGCGCGATTTTGAACATTTCGAAGCCCTCCATTCAATTTTTCACTTTGGCTTGCCATTAAGCGGCGCGATTTTTTTAGGGTTGGTGTTACAGCGGCTGGATAAACGCCATCATGCGACGGGAATAGGGCATGTTTTGGATCGGCTGCAAAACCATCAGGGGCGTTTGCCGGTCGGTAATCTGGTAACGCAGTTTTTTGGTGGTGCCGTTTGTTTACTCACAGGGCAATCGGTTGGCCGTGAAGGTCCGGCTGTGCATTTAGGTGCGGGTTGTGGCAGCCTTTTAGGGCAATGGTTAAACCTCTCGGAAAAAAGTTTACGTGCGCTTGCCGGTTGCGGTGTTGCGGCCGCCATAGCCGCTTGTTTTAACACCCCTATGGCAGGGGTGATCTTTGCTATGGAAGTGGTAGTGATGCAATACACTATCGTTGGTTTTATTCCTGTTACCTTGGCGGCAGTAGCCGGCGCGGCCATTGCGCGAATGGCTTTCGGCCCTGAGATTGCTTTTATCAATGCGCAATCCGTCATGGGCGAACCCAGTGAACTCCCGATGATGGTACTGGTGGGGTTTGTGGTAGCCATATTTGCAGCAGCCTATATCCGTATTCACAGTCTCAGTTGTCGTTGGGCACTTAATCGTCCTCCAGCCTTGCGCTTTGCATTAGCCGGTTTTTTTACTGCCTGTTGTGCGGTTGCCACCCCACAGATTATGGGGGTGGGTTACGACACCATTAGTAGTGCAATGGCGGCAGAAATGAGTCTGTACGCTTTGTTGTTGATCGCGGTGGTTAAACTCTTCTGTACCTCGATTAGTCTGGGCGTCGGTATGCCCGGAGGGGTGGTTGGACCATTGTTGTTTATTGGTGCTTGCGTTGGGGGTGCGGTGGGCACAGTTGCTCAGTTCCTGCTTCCCGATTCTGCCAGTGCGATTGGTTTTTATGTGATTCTCGGTATGGGCGCCATGATGGGAGCCACCTTGAATGCACCCCTTGCAGCGATCATGACGTGTCTGGAATTAACCTATAACCCCAATATTATTTTTGCCAGCATGTTAGTGGTAGTGATTGCTTGCCTGACCACTCGCTGGTTATTTCGTTGCGAAGGATTATTTCAGCAGGTGTTATTTATTCAGGGTGTTTTACCTTCGCCTCATTTTTATCCGCCTAAATAATTGTTACGAGACTTGCTATGTTATTTCTTTGGATTAAAGCCTTACACATTATCGCCGTCATTACTTGGATGGCCGCCATATTTTATTTGCCGCGATTATTTGTGTATCACAGCATGAGCGAAGATCAAATCAGTCGGGATAGATTCGTCATCATGGAGCAAAAATTACTGCGCATAATCGGCAATCCTTCGATGTTCGCCGTCTATATTTTCGGTGTTTGGATGACTTATCTCGGTTGGGATTACTACTCCACTCAAGTCTGGTATTGGTGCAAGATTACATTGGTAGTGTTACTGACGGGCTATCACCATGCTTGTGTTGCTTACTTCAAACAATTACGCGATGGACGTTGCACTAAATCACATAGATTTTTTCGTATCTTTAATGAAATTCCGGTGTTGATTTTATTTGCCATTGTAATTTTGGTTGTGGTTAAACCTTTTTAATATGTTGTACGCCATTACGGATTCTAACTTGCTCGTCGGTGAAAAATTATTTTCCGGTGTAGAGGCAACCTTAAAAGCTGGATGTGATTGGATTCAATATCGAGATAAATCACAAGATGAATCCAAACGCTTAAACGAAGCCACCCAACTTTTACAGATTTGCAATCGTTATACTGCCGCGTTGATTATTAATGATGATCCATTGTTAGCTAAAAAAATCGGTGCCCAAGGCGTTCATCTAGGGCAGAGTGACGGTGATGTCAAACAAGCGCGTGAATTATTGGGGGCAAATGCCATTATTGGCGTTACCTGTCACAACTCATTGACACTGGCCCAAAAAGCCATTGATGAGGGCGCAAGTTATATTGCGTTTGGGCGTTTCTTTTCATCCAATACTAAGCCGGATGCGCAAGCGGCCTCTTTGGATTTGTTAATCAATGCTCGAAAAAAATTTCCTAACACAAAAATAGTTGCGATTGGTGGCATTACGCCTGAAAATGCCCGCATGATTTTAGATGCAGGTGCGGACAAAATTGCTGTTTGTCACGCGCTGTTTTCAGCAAACAATGTTGAAGCCAAAACAAAACAATTTATTGAACTGTAAGTTGGAAGAGCACAGCGACTTCCGACAAATTGTTAATTTTTTAACATCATTCGAAAATCTTGTCGGAAGTCGCTGCGCTCTTCCAACCTACCAAATTAAGACGCATTTTTAGGAGTAACTATGACTCGTTCCGAAGAATTATTTGCACAAGCCCAACAACATATTCCAGGCGGCGTTAACTCACCTGTTCGAGCCTTTCGTGCAGTCGGCGGCACCCCGATTTTTTTCGAAAAAGCATTGGGCGCCTATGTGTGGGATGCGGATGGCAAAAAATACATTGATTATGTGCAAAGTTGGGGGCCAATGGTATTGGGGCATGCGCATCCTGATGTTATCAATACAGTGATAGAAACAGCAAAATTCGGATTAAGTTTTGGCGCGCCCACCGAACGCGAAACCACACTGGCAGAAAAAATATGTGCATTAATGCCGGGTATGGATATGGTGCGTTTTGTGAGTTCAGGTACAGAAGCCACCATGAGCGCGATTCGTTTGGCAAGAGCCTTTACGTCACGCGATAAGATTATTAAATTCGAAGGTTGTTATCACGGTCACTCTGATTCTTTATTAATTAAAGCAGGCTCTGGCGCGCTCACCTTGGGTGTACCTAGCTCGCCCGGAGTTCCCAAAGTATTAGCGGATCACACCATCACATTGGATTACAACGATTCACAACAAGTACGCGATTGTTTTGCACAACACGGCGATCAAATTGCCTGCATTATTGTCGAGCCAGTGGTGGGCAATATGAATTGTGTTCCACCGGTTGCAGGATTTCTGGAAACCCTGCGCGAGGTTTGCGATCAATACGGCAGTTTATTGATTTTTGATGAAGTCATGACAGGTTTTCGTGTGAGTCATAAAGGCGCACAAGGGCATTACAATATTCGTGCAGACATCACCACACTCGGCAAAGTAATCGGCGGCGGTATGCCGGTTGGTGCCTTTGGTGGTCGCCGTGATGTTATGCAAATGATTGCGCCCTCCGGCCCGGTTTATCAGGCAGGCACCTTGTCAGGTAATCCTGTTGCTATGGCGGCAGGATTAAAAACGCTAGAGTTATTGGAACAACCTAATTTTTATCAACATCTAAGCCAACGCACGACAGATTTAGTTAATGGATTACAGCAACTTGCCGATGAAGCCGGCATACCGTTTACCACTAATCATGTTGGCAGTATGTTTGGATTTTTCTTCACTGACGAGAAAAAAATTACCAACTTTAAACAAGTCATGGCTTGCAATATTCCGCGTTTCAATCAATTTTTTCATGGCATGTTGAAGCGAGGTGTTTATCTTGCGCCCGCTTCTTACGAAGCAGGTTTTATGTCAGCTGCGCACACGAAAGAGGATATTGACAATACGCTGGCGGCAGCGAAAGAAGTGTTTGCAGAATTAAGCTAATTATTTAGCTTTCACGTAAGTGGATTGTTATCAAGGCGACTGGGGTTTTCACCCCAGTTTATGAAGAATTTTGCAAGTTATTAAAATAAATCCACATCACTCGAAAAAATTTCATTTGCGCCTAGCTCGTTTTGGTTTTCTCCGCCGGATGCAACCAAGCTAGCTTTGTGGGCGATATTTTTATGATGCTCTTTTATTTTCTCCAGTGATTCATAAACGACTTCCATAGGCTTGGCTAATTCAGAGCTGGTTCGCTCTATGGCTAAAAGGGCGGTCGAAAATTGATAGCGCAAATTTTCAGTTGCCATTTGTGTGGCTTCAATTTCAGCGACTAATGATTGCTGTTCGTTGAGTGTTCGTACTTTGCCATCAGTAGCGCCTAATAACCAAGGCACAGTATCTTTAATTCGACCGTATCGTTCTGGTTGATCCAATGGCATATTTTTTATCAGCATGGATGCCAGTTTGAAATTACAAAAGGTGCGATATCCATAATCACAAAAGCGCCCCTGCTTGTGCGATGCTAGAAACATTTCTTTCTCTAGTGGTGATATATCTTGCGACCCTTGTGAGAAAAAAATCGGCCCGCTGGGAGTAATAAACATTAATGACGCACGCAAACCAAACTCACCCATAGTTTGAAATAAACCTGCGGCTAAAATTTCAAATGATCCCATCGAATAGGTTCGCTCGACATAACGCAAACAGCGCCCTAAATCTGCACTGCCGGACAATGCTTCAAATGCTGCCGATTGCGCGGCATTAACCTTGGCATCCATATCGCGTTTTTCATGGTACTGCTCAATAGCGCGTGAAATTTTTGCTTTTAATAAATCGGCTTCTGCCGACTTCACCAAATAATCTTCGGCACCCATTTCAAAGCCGTGAATTTTTTCTTGCAGACTACTTTTACTGGATAAAAAAATGATCGGAATATTATTGGTAGCGGGGTCAGCCTTAAGTTCTTTACATACTTCATAGCCGTTGCGCCCCGGCATATTGATGTCAAGCAAAATACAGTCAGGCAGGACTTCCTTGGCGATTTGCAATCCCTGAGCCCCATCGTAGGCAGATTTGAGAACAAAACTATCTTGTAACGCAGCAAATAAAAATACCTGCCATGTGCGGTCATCATCGACCACCAATACCTTCTGTGACTGAGCCATGCCTTTCTCCGTGATCCAAACCAATAAAGTACGATTGAAGTGTAGATGGCAAATAAGGCTTCTGCAGACGAAATCATGCGTTTGTGAGGAATCAGTGCCAAGGCAATAATTTATGCGCCAATGATGGGGCTGGGGCGGTAGGGAAGGTTAAGAACAAGCGCAAGCGGTTCGGGAAGCGTCTTTCAGGTTAAGTGCCGTAAGTTCACCACCCCAGACACAGGCCGTATCCACTGCATACACATTGGCCGCATCGGTTTTGCCTTGTAGCGCAGCCCAATGGCCAAAAATAATCCGTTGATCGGCCATCTTGCGTGGATGGCTAAACCAAGGGGCATAGCCTTCTGGTGCTGCATCGGCAGTTTCCTTGGTTAATAACTCCAATTCTCCATCAGCAGTGCAAAAGCGCATTCGTGTGAAATAGTTAGTAATTAATCGCCACCTTGCTATGCCTTGCAGATCATCTGCCCAGAGATTAGGGTCATTGCCGTACATCCCAGATAAAAACGCGAGCCGTTGATCGCCTGCCAAAACTGTTTGTACTTCGGCAGAATAAATTAATGCTTGTTCCAACGTCCATTGGGGGGGAATGCCAGCATGTACCATCGTCCATTGCAGCTTTGCATCGTGATAAACCAAGGGTTGTTCTAATAACCATTCAACCAATAAAGGGCAATCCTCAGCCGCTAATAATTCATCCAGAGTTTCGGTTTTACTTTTCTGACGTAGGCCATAATGACGGGCGATAAAATGCAAATCATGATTTCCCAATACCAGTTTTATTGACTGACGAATGGAATAAAGATAACGCAGAGTGGATAAGCTGTCGGGGCCGCGATTAATTAAATCACCCGCCAGCCAGAGTTGATCTTGTTGCGGATTAAATTGAATTTTTTTTAATAATGCCATTAGCGATGAATAACATCCTTGAATATCACCAATTGCATAAATACTCATAGCTCACCCAGTGCGTTACTGATGGCAACGTATTCAGCCAAACTGATGTCTTCAGGACGCAAACTTAAATCCACATCCAGTGTTTGCATTTTTTCGACTGAGATCAGTGACTTTAACGAATTGCGAAGTGTTTTTCGTCGTTGCTGAAATGCCACATTCACCAATTTTTCAAATGTTTGAACATGCTTTGCAACCACCGGCAACTGCTTGTAAGGTTTCAAACGCACGATTGCCGAATCCACCTTGGGCGCGGGATCAAACGAGCTAGGTGGTACATCAAACAAATCTTCAACTTGACAATAATATTGCACCATAATGCCTAAGCGACCGTAAGCACTTTCACCTGGTAAAGCGGCCATTCGTTTTACCACTTCTTTTTGCAACATAAAATGCATGTCATGAATTTTATCGGCATAAGAAAGCAGATGAAAAATGAGAGGCGTTGAAATGTTGTAAGGTAAATTTCCAACCACCCGAAATGCATGATCGGGACGCATTAGAGATGAAAAATCAAAACGCAAGGCGTCTGCTTGGAACAATTGAAAATCAGGATGTTTTTCAAATTTTACTTTTAACCAAGGCACCAAATCACGATCTAATTCAATCAGCCGCAGGTGATCGCATTCATCGGCCAGTAGTTCGGTAATAGCACCTTTCCCCGGGCCAATTTCTACCAATACATCACTCTTACGTGGCGCAATGGAACGCACAATATTATTAATAACATTGTCATCAATTAAAAAATTTTGACCAAAACGTTTGCGCGCTTTATGTTCAGATTCGAGATTCAAAAAATGTTTCATTTGGCAGTATCGCGTGCAGTGAGCATGGTCAGGGCATACTGAATAGCCGTACGCAAACTGCCCATATCGGCTTTGCCAGTACCCGCTAAATCCAGTGCAGTTCCATGATCGACAGAAGTGCGAATAATCGGTAAGCCCAGTGTAATGTTAACGGCATTCCCAAATCCTTTGTACTTCAATACGGGTAAGCCTTGATCGTGATACATCGCCAGTACCGCATCGGCGTGATCCAAATATTTAGCTGTGAATAAAGTATCAGCCGCCAGTGGACCAATTAAGTTCATCGGTGTTAGTCGCAATTTTTCCAAAACGGGATTAATCACATCAATTTCTTCATGCCCAAGATGGCCACCTTCGCCTGCATGGGGATTTAATCCGCACACCAAAATGCGTGGATGAGGAATGCCGAAATGTTGTTGTAAATCCCGGTGTAAAATCGACACTATTTGAGTCAACTCACTTTGGGTAATTGCAGCTGCCACATCTTTCAGTGGCAGATGAGTAGTGGCTAATGCAACACGTAAGCCTTCGGTTGCCAACATCATCACGACTTTGTCTGTGCCAGTTTTTTCAGCGAGATATTCGGTATGCCCACTGAAAGCAATTCCTGCATCATTGATAATGCTTTTGTGTACGGGGCCTGTGACCATTGCGGCAAACGTTTTTTCTATACAACCGTTAATCGCCACATCCAGTGTGTGCAAAATGTAATGGGCATTTGCTGTATTTAATTTTCCGCAAATGGCTGGAGCCGGCATTTTCACCGGATAAATGACCAGTTCACCCGATTGAGTCGCCTCAGGGGCTTTTGCAAAGTCCACCTGTCGCAAACGCAGAGGCAGGTTTAATTCTTTGGCTCGATCAAGTAATAAATCAGCATCTGCAACCACGACAATCTCATGAGCCTGTGGCGTTTGCGCTAAGGTGATGGCTAAATCGGGGCCTATACCTGCGGGTTCACCCGGCGTTAGGGCTATGCGATAGCAACCAGTCATTAGAGTTTGATTTCCACATAAGCTTCTTCACGAATTTGTGTCAGCCATAATTGGAATTCTTCGTCGAAGCGACGCGAACGCAATGTATTGGCAGCCTGGTTGCGTTTCATTTG
>JACCEA011449394.1_pt1 | contig 11342 bp, 10 predicted proteins | sample 7449851 | NCBI WGS metagenome assembly JACCEA01 (sample SAMN15323453, study PRJNA562643) | freshwater metagenome | isolation source: river surface water | place: USA:Blue River Watershed | collected 2017-08-18 | reverse complement strand
TGATTATATGAGTTCAATAAGATATTTGTATTGGATAATCAATTATGATTGATTAGACCTATATATAACCGGTGCGTTTTATTACATTATATATTTGACAACCTATATTATCGAATTTTAACGGATATATATTTTAGAATAAAAATAAATTGTTATGATAACTTTAGAACAAACCTTAGAAACCAAATCAATTTCAGCAATCGCAAAATTCATTAAACAAGATTGGAAGAATGTATATTTTGGAGCACAACCATATTTGGATGCTATGCTTAAAATAGAAAATATTTCTGATGATTATTATTTGGATAGTGGAGAATCTATTGTCAATTATTTTCTTGTCAATGCTTCTACATATCGTGGAGCGAATGCAAAACAAATCAAACAACATCTAAAAAATTTAATTAAAGAAAATCGGAACTAAATTCCGATTTTCATTTTTTTCGAAATTCAATATAACGCACCGGTTTTATACAATATAACATAAAAACGCACCGGATATATTTAGCATAAAATGAATATCTTTGACAAATGGTAAGAATATATCATATGATTCGATTATATGATATAATAACCGGTGCGTTTTATTAATATCAATCAATTATCATTATTTTATAATTGGAATATATTAACGGATAATTTAATAAGAAAATAAATAATTTTATATGGAAATTAACAAAAATAATCAAGGTTTGTTGCAAAATTTACAAAATAAATATGGTGAAAAAGAAGGCCAATTATTGTTTGATAGATTAGAGCAACAATATTATGAACCCAGTCAATCTGAGGAATTTTATGACCCTGAAAATGACGAATATTTTAATATATCAGGCCAAAAATTGAGAAATCCTGACGAATATAATGAATCTTTTGAAGATTATACGCCTTTTGGTGATGAATAACACAATACAAATAATGTTCTAAATTTATTTTTATTTTATCTGAAAGCCCCAAAAATCAAATTTTTGGGGCTATTTTTGGCTCCATATTGGGCTATTTTTAACTCAAAATAGGCTCCATATAGGCTCCATATAGGCTCCATATAGGCTCCATATAGGCTCCATATATGGCTCAAAATAGCTCCATATTTGACTTAAAATGACCAATTTGAGTCTGAAATTAAAAAATAATTATTTTAACCTATATTAAGATTTTTTTACGGATTTTATATAAAATAGATAATTAATATGAATAATACCTTGAATATCAATCAAAATCTTAATGAGTATAATTTACGAATTTTAAACAGAAAAAATAAAATTTTCATAAATGAAATACTACCGTTTATAACAGATTTGTTAAAAATCGCTTTTTCAATAACAAATGATAAAATAAAAAATAACGATGGATTTGAAAATAATATACCTAAGTTTAATGGCGACCGCCGAACTTTTGATACATTTAGTAAAGGACTTTTTAATTCATTTAAGGAACAATATCATTTAAATTCCGATATTTATAATTTTAAAGATAATGGAGTTTTTAGTGATAAACGTTTTAAAAAGCAACAAACAGATAAACCACGAAATGTTGTTTTACGTGAATTAGATATTTATCGAAATAAAAATATTTTTTACTTAGAAATTAAATTTTTTGTACGATTTGTATTTGAAGGTAAATTAAATGAATATCCAATAGACTGTGAATATGGATTTGCATCAATTGCGGAAAATGATAAAATAACACTAAATATTGGAATTATTGATGATTTACAATCGAAATATAATTTACAAAAAAATGAAGAAATAATTAAAAAATATCAAGAATTTTTAAATTTTCAAAGTGAAATTTTTGAAAAGTATAAAAATAATTTGGAAGAATTTGAATTTTACACAAACGGTTATAATATAGAAAATATACCACATTTTAATTATTAAAAAAGACTCAGATTTTTATCTGAGTCTTTTTTATACCATATATACAATGATATTTGAATTTATTGGTTCTGTTGTCGTAATAGTAACTATATTAGCAAAGGTTTTAATTTTTGGATAAATTACTGTTCCATCTAATAATTTACATTGAATAATAATTGCATTAACTTCCCAACCGGGGTCGTCACGAATTATTTCATACTCATTATTTTTGGTTTTTGTTACTTTATATAATTTATCATTAATCGTAACTAATTTGGAAATATTTAATTCAGAATTAATATCTAAAGTAAATTCCAATTTATTAACAAATAAATTTTGTATTACTTCAGTGACAATATTTTCAGAATTAATTTGTGTCTTAAGATAATCAATATATTTTTTGATTATGGTAATAACACTAAATCCAATATTTAAATACTTAAATAATGTTAAGAAATTTGTTTTTATTGAGTATTTATCTTCATACTCAACCTTATTTGGAATAACAAGATTATCATAATTTTGAATATCTTGTTGATAATTATCTGCCATTATTTATATTTTTGATAATGTTTTCTTAATTTATTAATATCCGATTCGGTTAATTCAACATTTGCTGATTGTAAAAAATTACTTACTGAATCAATAAATTCATCAATATTTGATGTTTTGTTTTTGTGATATTTCAATGAAAATGGAATATCAGATAATTTATTGGAATTTATTGTTTCCATATAATATCCAGAATCAAATTTAAATTGAAATTTTTCATCATCAAGAACTCTTTTAATATTACTATCTTTTATTTGAGTTTCTATTTCTTTTTGTTCTTGATTATCTAATTCTTGAAATATTTCAGATTCAAATAATGATTGAAAATCATCAGAATTAATATTAAAATTATCTATCGGTTCATATTTTAAGATAGGTGTATTTTCATTTAATTTTCGAATACCTCTATACAATTTTACTACTGATGTTATAATAGTTCCAGCCAATAAAAATACTGCAGATAAAGTTTCTGTATCAATATTTTCTAAAAAATTAATGATAATTGATTTTGATTCTTTATTGGATTTTGGTTTATGTTCATCATCTGATAAAATTTCAGCTACTCTTGCCGCATTTGTATCAAATTTACTATACATAGACGTATCAATAGTATTTGAAAAATCACGCAATAAATCTCTTTTTTGAGATTGTGAAAATCTTGGTACTGTTGTTCTTTGATTTAAATTCATATCTATTTATTTAAAGAATAAAAACCATATTTTTTTCAATATGGTTTTTATTTTTCGTTTATTTTATTTACTTTTTTCTTTTGGTGCACCGTATAAAGAAGAATCGGTATTTTTATAAAATTCTTCAATATCTGAATCTAATGGATTCGTATCTGATATATCAAAAATATCTGATAAACGTTTACCATCTGTTAAAACAGTATTTAACGCTTGAGGTGAATTACTGTAAGCATCACGTAAAACATTTCTTTCAAGTTTCATACCAATCTCATCACGATTATTTGACATTACTTCAAGTAAATGAGAATTTTGTGTCCAATAAATAAATAAATAATCAAAACCAAGTTTTAATTTTGGATTATTATTTATTTCATTTGAAATGTGTTTTTGTAATTTTTTGATTTTATCATAAATAGCTGGTTGAGAAAAAGAATTTCCAGTTGCTTTTGGTTTAGCACCATTTGCCACATAAAAATTATAAAGTTCTTCACCAATTTCTTGTTGTGTATAAGTATCGTTTACTTTATTACCATTTGTATCTACTTCGATTTTCTTTTCAAATCCAAAATATAACATGAATAATTTCTTTTCGAATTTATTCATTGTTCCAAGTAATGCTGAAATAGATTCAATAAGTGCATTATATTCGAATTTGGCTTCTACCATATCGACATTATCTGATGAAGTAACATTAGCCCATAAATCAGCACCATCACCATCTTGAGCAGATGCCATAATATCAGATTCAGATACAATTGGATGAATATCATTTGTTGATGTTACTTTTCTATTCGAATCATTAACATCCATTGTTACTACTAATTCACGAATAAATGATTTATCGAATTCTTTATATTGTGGGAAGTTTTCCAAGAAACTATCAATTTTCTTATTTTCTCTCGTAATCATATCTGCAATACGACTACCAGATAATCTACCACCTGATTGTTGAGAATACAATTCACGTTTAATTGCATTAGTAATATTAATTCTTGCCCAACCTTTAAAAGATAATGATACAGGATATGCTTGTTGTAATTTAACCCAATCATTAATAGCGCCCGTTAATGCTAGTAATCCCGCAGAAACACAATCATCATAATATTGCATTGATTTTTGACCAGCAGCACTACAAACACCATAAGCGGCTGATTTAACCATATTTATGTGTGTTGAAGCCAAAATTTCTTTTACTGAAGATTCATCTTTCTTATTATTTTTAATATCATAAAGATTAGAAATAATATCCGTAAGTGTTAATGCTCCAGATAATAAATCTTTTTCATATTGGATTTGTGCTCTGATAACTTTTAATTCCTCATTAAAACTTGATTCATCAATATTTTCTTTTAGTGCATCTTTTATGTGTGAAACAGGCATTTGTTTCAAATCATTAATATCAATTCCGGTTGTTTCAGATACTGAATTTAATAAATCTTCATAATTTTTAAGAACCAAATTATCTTGTTCATTATTCAAATATTCGTCAAAATCAAGTATTTCATCATCATTCTCAATGAATTTCAACATTTTTCTTAAATTAGTAATATTTTGACAAATTTTACTTATTGAATTATCATTGATACTTTGCTTAATTTCTTTTTCTTTAGCGTAAAGTTCTTTAATTTTTTCAGATGCTTTAATATTGGCTAATTTTTCGAGTCTTTTTGCTTTAGCCTTTTCACCTTCAATTGGTGAGAAAATTTGTTTAATTTCACCTGCTTTACTTTGAAGTGTTACCAACATTTCTTTGCAAGCATTATAATTTACTGTATCATTATTGCGCTTATAATTATTTAATTCAGTATTGAGAATTTTTATTTGAGATTCCAAAGTAGAATATGTTGGAATTCTTTTCAAATAATAATTCAATTTGTTTCTTGCATCTTTCATTAATGGATCGGCAGAAACTCCATATTTTTCTGTTTTTTCTACTTTTCCTAATTCAGATGTTTTTTGCTTAACAACTTGAAGATTTAAATCTTCGAAATCTTCTTCTCCCTTAATTTTTTTAGGTCTACCAGTTCTTGCCTTAGATGTTACAAAGTCAGAATTGATAAAGTCGTCCCAATCTTGTGCGTCTTGCGCTGATTGATTCAATAATGATGAATTGTTCATAATGTGAAATTTTTATTATATCTTTATCAAATATAACATTTTTTTATTAAATATTAAAAATATTTTATATATTTTTTCAAAAAATTTATAAAATTTTTAAAAACATTCAACCAATTATGTATTGTTATATTTGTTTGTTATTGAATTAAAATATTTTTTATGCTTTGGTATTGTAAATATTTAACCATTTTTGTTGATACACTTGTGGTGTTAATCCATTATTTGCAGCAATTGCATCTGAAGACATTTGACCATATTTATTTCCGGTATACCAAACTACTGGTACTTTAGTAACATCTCCTCCAACATCTTTCATAATATCTTCAATATATTTTCCAGCAATAGCATCTTGAATTTCTGGTGGTGCTGATGAAGCAGTTTTATATTGAGTACCAATACCATATTTTTTAGTTAATGAATTCCAAGTTCCATTAGTAAATTGATAAGCACCAGATGCTGTAGAACCGTTAGCTTTCGCACCATAATTATTATTTGATTCTTTTTCTTTTATTGTATCTGCGATTCTTTTAGTTGATGGGTCACCAATAGCATTTGTATTATAATTACCAGAATAATTATTCATAGCATTAAATTTGTTTTGTTGTTGAGAATTTAACTCAGCAATTTTCGCATCTAATTTTTGCTTATCACTTTCGTAATCTTGTTTAATTATATTATCAAATGTATTTTGTAATTCTTTATCACCATTATATGTTGATGTATATTCATTACCATCTACTACTAATTCAACATTTTTACCTTCAACTTTAGCAGTATCTCCTGAACCTGTTTGTGTTAATGGCATGAAATCAAATGTTTCATTAAAACTTTGTAATATTTTTTCAGTATCAACATCAGTATTGTAAACTCTTTGTGTTCTTTCAGATGGTGCTAATTTATCGCTTTGTTTTGAAATTTTTATTTTTTGTGGATTGTGATAAATTCTTTGTCTACCCATATTAAACATAGTTTCAATACCTGCCCTATCTTTTGCCATTGCTGGTTTCAATTTAACTTCAAAAGATACTTTAGTAGGAAATTCGCCATAACTTAATTCATCTGTTGGAAATTTAATTTCAACACCCATACATATCAAATTACCAATACACATTATTGGATTATCTGGATTTCCTATTGTTAAATGCCAATTACCTATTGGTTCACCTGACAATAAAGAATTCGAAGTAATAATTGATGCTCTACCTACTGAATCAAGTATTTTGCCAATTCCTACACTCATTGCATTTTTTAGTAAACTACTCATAGCATTTTTTAATACTTGAATTTTTGAAGAAGTATTACCTGATGCTTGAGCAACTAATGATTGTAAACCTGTTCTGGCTTTTTCAACAAATTCACTAACAGTATTAGGATTTAAAATTCCTTGAAAAGTATTAAGATATTGTGTAGGACGTTCACCAACCCACATTCTCGCTCCACCCCAAAATTTACCATTATTGTAACAAACAGCTAAAGCATTAGCAATAATATCACGCATAACATATTCGGGTGTTCTACCGCCATATGAACGTAATTCATATTCAAACAATAAACTAAATTCTTTTTGAAATTCTAAACCAACATCTCTAATATGAGTTGAATTTATTGAATCAACAGGTCCATAAACTTTATTTTGGTCAAATGTGGGATTGAAATTTAAAGCATTTTCTCCTTGTAATTTGTTATTTGATGATACCGGGTCAATATATTTCATTATTCTATCCATAAATCCACTAAGACCTGATTGATTTCCTAACATTGAATGTTGTTCCATTTCAGCAGTTAATTCTTTCCAACGAAGACCGAATGACATACTTAAAATTTCTTCAAGTTTATTAGTTTCATCAGTAAAAAACGTAATCATTCTTGCTATATCTGGATGAGATTGATTATAATTATCATAAATATTATCGGTAACAGCATATGGGAATCTACGTAATGTTATTAATCTGTTAATAGGTAAACCAACATATCTACAATATAAAAAATCGTCCGGGTCGTATTGAATAATACCTTTATAATTTTTACATAGGTCGGAAAATGTTACTGAATTTTGATTAATACGTTCTGATAATTTATTATCATCAGGACTAAATTGGCCAACACGCATTATATGTACTTTATTAACCATTGAACCGTGAAAAATACCGTGATTTGTAGTATCTTTTAATATCGATTCTCCTTCTTTACTTATACCTCTTGGTCTGCCTACGTTATCGCTTTGTTCAACATATTTTGGCCACCAAGATAATTCATCTTCGGTTAAATGTTTTTTGTTTTGTACAAATGAACGCAATTTATTATTTACAGTACCTACTTTATCTGAAACTTTATCTACAACATTATCAACAATTTTATTGTCCGAAACGTTTTCAGTATTTTCAGTATCTTGATTATCAATTTTAAATACGGTTGATAATGTTTTATCGAAGATTCCATTCATAATTATTTCCTATAAATATTACCAATTAATGATTCAGTTGGAATATCATTCCAAACATTTATATTTTGTTGTTTAAAATCAGATATCCATTGTGTTCCATTATAATATGCTATATGACCATATTGATGTTTACCAATAGCATTTAAAACAACAACATCACCTGCTTGTGGAGTTGTATTTAAAGGTAATTTAGCAAAACCAAAATTTTGTAAATCTGAACCCATATTTGTTGCATTATTACCTGTTGGAGCACCTTGTTGTAAAGTCCCGCCTACTGGAACACCACCAGCTCTTAATATATCTGCTGTTTTTCTTCCACACCAACCAGTACCTTTTGTTGCTGTAGTTGCATTTGCTTTTGCATTTGCTGCTGCAACATTTAAATTTGAATTACCACTTACATTTGATGGAACAGTATTTAATTGTCCATTCATTGTGGTATATTTACTATTTTGTTCTGCTTCATATTTTGCTTGATAACTATCTAACCAAGCACTATCATTTTTAAAATCTTCATTAGGAAATTTAGAAGCCAATTGAGAATCATAATTAATATTTGATGTATATTCAGTACCATCAATAATTAATTCAACATTTTTACCTTCAACAGTATCTTTATCGACTTGCTTTAATGGAGTATAATCAAATGATTCATTAAATGTTTGTAATATTTTTTCTGTATCAATTTTATCATTAAAAACTCTTTGAGTTCTTTCAGATGGTGCTAATTTATCAAATTGTTTTGAAATTTTAATTTTCTTTGGATTATGATAAATTCTTTGTCTACCCATATTGAACATGGTTTCTATTCCAGCTCTATCTTTTGCCATACCGGGTTTAAGACGTACTTCAAAAGATACTTTAGTTGGAAATTCACCATAACTTAATTCATCAGTAGGAAATTTTATTTCCATTCCAGTACACATTAAATTGCCAATACACATTATTGGATTATCAGGATTTCCAACAGTAAGATGCCAATTTCCAATAGGTTCTCCAGACAATAAAGAGTTTGAAGTAATAATAGATGCTCTACCTACCGAATCAAGTATTTTACCAATACCAACTGCCATAGCATTTTTCAAAATATTACTCATAGCATTTTTTAATGCTTGAATTTTTGAAGTACCATTACCAGCAGATAATTGTGCTACAACAGATTGCAAACCTGTTCGAGCTTTTTCAACAAATTCATTTACTGAAGATGGGTTAAGTATTCCCTGAAAAGTTGATAAATATTGTGTTGGTCTTTCGCCTACCCAATACCTTGCTCCACCCCAAAATTTCGCATTATTATATGTTACAGCTAAAGCATTTGCAATAATATCGCGCATAACAAATTCTGGTGTTCTACCTGAATACGAACGTAATTCATATTCAAATAATAAACTAAATTCCTTATCAAATTCAAAACCTACATCTCTAATATGTGTGGAATTTATTGAATCAACAGGACCATAAACTTTATTTTGGTCGAAAGTTGGATTAAATTCTAAAGCGTTTTCACCTTTCAAAGAATTTTGTGCAAGTACCGGGTCTATATATTTCATTATACGTTTCATAAACCCACTTAATCCAGATTGGTCACCCAACATAGAATGTTGTTCCATTTCAGCAGTTAATTCTTTCCAACGAAGACCAAAAGATATTGATAATATATCTTCTAATTTATTTATCTCATCAGTAAAAAACGTAACCATTCTAGCAATATCAGGATGCGATTGATTATAATTATCATAAATATTGTCAGTAACAGCATACGGAAATCTACGTAATGTTATTAATCTGTTAATAGGTAAACCAACATATTTACAATATAAAAAATCATCTGGGTCATATTGAATAATACCTTTATAATTTTTACATAAATCAGTAAATGATTTTGATATATTATTTACGGTTTTAGATAATGTACTATCGTCCGGACTAAATTGACCAACACGCATTATATGTACTTTATTAACCATTGAACCATGAAAAATACCGTGATTAGTAGTATCTTTTAATATTGATTCTCCTTCTTTACTTATACCTCTTGGTCTGCCTACGTTATCGCTTTGTTCAACATATTTTGGCCACCAAGATAATTCGTCTTCTGATAAATGTTTTTTGTTTTGTACAAATGAACGTAATTTATTATTTACTGCACCTACTTTATCTGAAACTTTATCTACGGTATCATTTACAACATTGTCAACATTTTTATTATCATTTGAAAGCAAATTAGGGCTAATTTCATTTGCTAATGAATTTAACCCTAAATTTTCAATTGAAATATCAAAAATTTCACTCATAATTATATAAGAATTTCTTGAACTTCTTTTATTTGTTTATTTAAATCAGATAAAATTATTTTTGAATATTCATTTCTCAAATTAATTATTTCTTCAATACCTTTCCTAATAAAAAATGCTTCAATTTTAAATAAATTTTTATCAAAAAATGAAAAATCTAATTTACTATTATATTTTAGGTATTTTGCTTTTGTTGAAACATTTAACGTTTCTTTATTAAATGGAAATAATGTTAATTGAATATCTTCAATAAATTTGTCTTTAATTGATTTTTTTTCTAAAATTTCCTTTAATGATATAAAATAATGTTTATTTATGGTGTCATTAAATCTATCATAAATTATCGTACCTCTTCCAATTAAAGGAATATGATAATCTACTGAATTAAAAAATATAAAATAACATTCATCACCAATTTCAAGTATTGGATTATCATCATTATATGTATTTATGAATGATATGGAATTATTGTTTTCGATTATGTTTAAATTACTCATATTAAAAATCTTTTAAATATTTGTTTATTTTATTATCTTCAATATTTATTGGTTTATTGATAATTTCATCTTCTGTTAATAAATGGTTTTTAATTGATTCTCTTAATAATTGTAAAACATTTTCAGAATTATTTGAAATTATTTTTTCAATGATTAAATCTAATTTTATTTTATCAATGTTCATTATTTTAATCAAATTTTTGAGTTTTGTTAAATCATAATCAAAATTAAATTTTATTGGAATATCAAATGTTGTTTTAAATTTTACTTGACCAAATTTTTCCAAATCATTTTCTGAAGATATTTGTTTCAATAATTGATTAACAAATATTTCATCTTCACTTAATTGATGAAATTTGTTTTTAATTTTTTGTGTTGGTATATCCGCAGATTCATTATAATTTAATGGCGGAGGTGGTTGTATAATATATGGCGCTTTTTTTATTTGACTTTCATCGTATTGAATTGTTTTTTCATCAAAATTATCGGAAGAAACATTTTCATTATTTGTTTCTTCTAAATTACCTAAATCAAATTTTTCTTCAATACCAGATTCAGTTGGTGAAGTAGGCATATATTCCCAATTATTTAAAATTTCATATTCGGACATTTCGCGTCCATCTAATAATTTAAATACATTTGGTTTACTACCTTCACATAATACTTTTATAGTTTGAATGCTATCTCCAAATGATTCTTGTTTATACCACCCGGGAATCACAAATACTAATTGCATAATATCGTTATTTAAATGTTATATTCTTTTTCAAAAACTAAATTACCACTATCATAAATTCTTTTTAAACCAAGAATTTCTGTAGTAAAATATTTTTCTGTATATTCTTCTTTACAACTATATTTTGATATTAATATATCTTTACGATAGTTGAAACGAT
>JACCEA010672906.1_pt1 | contig 11343 bp, 1 predicted proteins | sample 7449851 | NCBI WGS metagenome assembly JACCEA01 (sample SAMN15323453, study PRJNA562643) | freshwater metagenome | isolation source: river surface water | place: USA:Blue River Watershed | collected 2017-08-18 | reverse complement strand
TTCTTGGAAGCATTCTCCATTGCGTTCATACGAGATGATTGCTCCGAAGTGGCATTCTCCAACATACTGTGGAAAACTTGAGTGGCGACGGTGTACTCGAAGAAATTTTGCAAAGTCTCAGTATCATTGTCAGGTTCGACATCAATGTTATACAAAAATGAGGAGGCGGGATCAAGAAGTGGAGTAATTGTCTTGATAGATGGAGTGTAAGCGATGGCGGACACAAACTCATTGTACAAAATATGGACGGCATCGAATTCTGTGTTCAAAGCTTCTTGGGTCAATGCAGACGCCAAATCAAAGTTGTATGGAACAGCACGATCCGTGCAAGCTGCAACAAACTTGTCGCCATAAACTCTGCGAAGTTGTGAGCGACCCTTCTCTCCGAGAACAAGTAATTGGTAACTCTTTCCTTGAGCATCGAGCTTCGCCAACATCTGTCTGGTCATACGACACAAGATTGAGTTGACACCACCGCAAAGACCCTTGTCTGAAGTCATAGCAATGATCAAGTTCTTTTGGGGGAATGAGGAAGGATCCAAATTTTCCAAATCACGCTCTTTTCCGGTAATAGCAGAAGCCCAAGCTGAGAATGGGTCAGCAGCAGCCAAGCGTTGTTGATCACCACGTAACTTTGCTGCAGAAACCATCTTCATTGACTTGGTAATCTTAGCAATATTTTTGGTGCCGTTGATACGAGTCTTCACTGTTGAAATAACATACGATTCAAAAGATGCGGTCTGAAATTTGAATTACAATTGCTCACATTGCTTTTCGGTCGCCATTCCTCTTGCTTGAACCGCTCTATTAAAAGGACAACATAGAAAAATTGAAAATATGGTGTGAGAATAAAGTACAAAAATAAAGTTGAAGGTGAGAGAAACCACAACGTGCAATTAGTTAGTGACCTTCGAATTCCAAGGTCTTTTAATATATAATTTTTAAGCACATGCTCTTACCTGTTAGCTGTCAAGCGAATAAGGTTCATAGATCTCATCATTTTTGTTGACGAAGGAATTTAGGATCAAGGTCACAAAATGAGTAATGGAGTGACAAGCAAAAAAGTTCCACGCGCTCTGCCACAAAAGTTGGAAGTGGTGATTTTACAGTTGGATTTTTCTAATATCTTTCCAAAACTCTGATCTTTGGTCTTTTAAGATTCTCGATATTTGACCATGATAAGGCCTAATAACGCACTCCCTCACAAAATAAAAAAAAAAGCAATAAATAATAGTAAAAGATACCGATACCAGATATATGGACTTCTATTCTTCTATTTACCATCTATTAGTTAGATATACAATACCATCTTAACATCTATATAAAAATCTACTGTCAATATTTAATACTGTACATTGATTGTATTGAATGCATCAACTGAGACCACTGAAAGTTTGAAGACTGGAGTGTGCAGTTTAAGTCTAAATTTTCAAAAATTTCTCCGGTGAAATAAAAGCATTCAATCTGGATTGAATTGTCTACATTGATTTCATAAATCCATACTCTAACATGCTGCGAGATAGTGATGAAGATGGAGCCACTTCCAGTAAGATGGGAAGTGGTGGAACAGAACAGACATCTAATACTATCAAGACCGTTTCCCCTGGTCATGCAAATTTCATTAATATTATGAGTGCTAAGGAGCGTGAAAATGATATTTGGAAAAAAAAATTAAATATCGCTGACTTCAAAACAATCCGAACTACATTTCGGTTGGATCCAGACATTAAATTGCATGAAAAAGATTGGGAGTTATTATACAATCAGCATTGTCATCAAAATTCATATCATAACTATTATCCCGAGGCAGCTGCTAGTGCCAATGAACGGCGATTTGAAGATGATCTGAAAGATATAGATAAATACAGAAAACTAATTGACAACGAAAAGAAATATCAATTTTATGATGAAAAGCAATTTTCGACCACTTATCATATCGACCAAGTTTTATCGTGGGTTAGTGATGAAGATATCCGAACTCTTACAAGGTTATGGTTCCATCAGGCTATTCAAGGATCTGCCATATTCTTCCCCTCTAATCGAACAGAACTCGCCCTATATCAAATTCGACAATCTCTTCCATATCGATTCTTCATTGATGCATGCGTTGTTTATTTGTTACTTTCTCCTACAATTATGCCCCACCAATGCCTTACCGAGGAAAATAATGCTGAAAATACGGTGATAGTGGCCTCACTATTCATTATTTTTTGTTGTTTAATACAATTCATGGATATTTATATTGGTTATCGCACAACACATTGGACGCGGATGACAGAAAGTGATGTAAACAATTCGTTAATTCTCAATCGTTTGTTTCCGTATTCACCATCCAACCACATTCAATTTGACCACAATCTAAATTGGCAGCGAGTTAGATGCATAACGGCCTTTGTTATAATTTTAAATTCCATCGCCCATATGGCTCGCAGAGATATCCCCAATTTGTGTCGGATCATTATTCCTCTTCTACTTATCGCAAAACGTGAGGATTTGAAGCAACTATTGCATGGGATGTATTATGCCTCAAAAAAAGTTACACGTCTGCTTCGTTTGGCCGTTATTTTTGTTTTTGTATGGGCTTTTCTCGGTTTCTGTTTTTTAAGAAGATATTCGGTGGGAACTGTTTCAGATGAAGTACGATTTTCGACTTATTCCCAAGCACTCTACGCTTGTGTGCATTGTATGCTATCGAGGCCAACTGTTTTATATCGATTGAAACCAATATTTGTTGAAAACAACTATAGTTCTTTTTACTTCGTTGTTCTGACCTTATTGGGAGATATAATGTTGACCACAATCATTATTTCTATGGGTACTCGAGCGTTTCGCAAGTTCTCTTTGCAAAATATGGAAGGTAGGTTGAAGTATCGACATGTCGCAATTCACTCATTGTTCCGATTGTACACCAAGCGTTATCCTGGGGATGCTAAATACAATCGCCTGACGATGATTTCTTCGAAAAAGAGGTCAATCAATTCAAATGCATCTGGCACAGTTGACCCCCATCATCTTCTTGATGCACAAGACAAAAAAGAGATGCATTCTTCACATCCAAATTTGGACAGCATAAAGGATACAATTTATATAGACTATGCTATGAATCGCCACTGTTGGATAACCTTCGTGGAAAATTTAGATGAAAAGTTTCAAGTATCTTCGATCAAGAATTCTATTTTATTGTTTTATCTTGAGGCTTGCCGGAAGGAAAATTCTAACATGGCAGGGAAGGATGTTACGGAATCAGATGTTGGAGGACTAATTTTTGAAAAGAGCTTTTTCCGATTGTGTGGTTTACTTTCCTGTCGCTTAAAATTTTTTACCGATGCTTTGTTCATGTTCAATGATAAGCGAAGTAGCATGGGTGTAAACATGTCTGCTCCTCAACCTGATATACCTAAGCCGCACATGAGTGAAGAATTCCATCCATCGAATAACACCATATCATATTGTTGTATTTACTTTTCTAAAGTATTACATAATTGGTATAAAGCTATTCGTTATCACCCGAAAGTTATGGCGTATCAGGAGGTATTTCAGCAACGGGTATTTAATATGTACCACTATGTTGTCATCTTTTATTATCCTTCATGGTGTGATTGGTTTGTTGAAAGGTGGTTAGTACCAGTGGTAAAATTTTTCTTTTATCAGTCAAAACCTCAGATAAAAGGAGAGTGGCGTGTTCGAGTGTTTCACTTTTTCCAGTTTACATTGTATTCTCTCTCAATCATGCAAACTTGTCTTCTTGCGAACGCTAAAGTTGCTACAGGAGTAGTTATATTTCAGTGGTTTATACTGCTTTTCTTTGTCATCGAAAATCAAATTTTAGCTCATGCCAGAATGGATGTATCATTATTTGAAGTCCGTGCAACTGCCGTGATCAACTTCGCATCTTTGATCGCATTGAGTGCCCTTTCAGCAAGCATCCGCACTTCCCGTTCAAGTAGTTCTTATACCTCCATTAATGATGATGCATTGACTGCTGTATTGATTATCGAGTCTGTGAGATACATTAAAGTTATCATCTCTTCCAAGCCGTTCCAGTCAGTCGCATCCATTATTCCTGTGATTGGGCGAGCTGTGTATCTCTATGTTATGATTCTGTACTCATTTGCGTTGCTGGGACATATCACACTGTGCAATCGAATGAATTCTGGTGATATAAGTGCTAATGCTGATGATGATGCTCCTGGCTGGGTTCCATTTTCCCAATTCTTGAATTTTAATTCTATTTATTCATCGTATTATACGGTTGCTGCATCGGCAGTCTTGTCTAACTGGAGTATGATAATGGATGCAGCGGTTTCTTCCACGGATATAGCATTTCAATCGTGGGTTTATGCATATTTTTATTTTCTTCGTTTTTTCACCGTAGTAATTGTGATTCCCTTGCTTTTGTCTTGTGTTATCCAAGCTTTCATCCAATTCTTGGATAAGCGTGCGGCAGATAAGCAAGCTTTAATTCAGCATGAGAAAGAGCAAGAGAAGGAAAACTTGCTGCGAATGAGTATTAGAAAATCCAAATCTTTAATAACTGATGATCAGATTTCTAGTATCATGCATCAAATTAATGCAAGCAGTATTAACGCCGATACAAATAGTGCTTCGTTTGCTGTGTCGGACGTTGGTGAGGAACAAATTCGTAGAAGCCTCAGCATCGCCTTTGCAAGAGACGTGTTTGGGCAATCGAAACGCGCGAGAACAAAAGCTGCCATATTAGCAAACGATAAAGATGATGATGACGACGACAAGAATGCGCATACATTTGAAGACATTGAACCAGAGGAAGAATGGTCAGATGTACGCATTACTAATTCATTGCCCCCCGCAGAGAATAGTATTAGCATGCATAGCGTTGCTTCGTCCATTGCTCCAACTAAACCAAAGCGCTTACTAACTAGAACCAGTATATTGGGCCTAGATTATTATCATTTGACAAGCTTATTATCTCACAATAACTTGGATATAGACGATCCAATTGCGGCCCTTTGGTCACCAAATGGTCGAGCTTCTGTACAGTACAATCAAGTACGCTCTCCTTTAGAAGCGAGATACGCAGATTTGAGTGTGGTCAGCACATCCCGTCATCATGAAAGACTGGACAAAGTGTTAGATCGTGTAGAGAGCAAGCTCTATCTGTGGGAAAAAGTGATTCATTCAAAAATGAATTTATTGCTAGAAAACCAAAGAACCCAGAGCAAAAATAATGAAGGTAAAAATATAGATGAATTGTCGTCAAAGTCAGCAATCAAAGTAGAAAGGTTTGAAGTTCATGACTCCCTTGTTGTAGAAAAATTACGCAGTTGGATGAAGGATTATAAGGAATTCAGTACTGAGGAAAGTGTGGAAGAGGCAGATATCGAGAAGTTGACCAAAGATAAACTACGATCTGAACTTCTTAAGAACGTTAAAGATTCAATGCCCAAATCAGAGTTTCCGTTGCTCGCATCACATTGGTTCATGGAGAGTATTAACGGTAGACCACTTTACTACCCAACTACTACTTCGCAGCTTCGCCACCTGTTAATATTGCGCTCGAACTGGTTTATGATTTTGTTGGGAGTCGTAGTAGTGTTTCAGATGTTTGCTATATTTCTCGTCGTTCCGAGATGCACCATCAGAACTGTAGTTGATCCCAGTGAGAGTACTATTTCGCATCAAGCGCTTAACATCATGGATTTATGTTGTTGTGTGATTTACACGATTGAAATATATCTGGATGGATTCACTAATTATTGCACTTATCAGTATGTGCTGCAATCGTTTTCAGCCTTCGATTCTCTTGGGCACTTAGAATCGAAGAGTTCGTCTTATTTCCGAAAAATGAAACAAGCAATATCGAAGTTCTTGTCAATTATCAGTCATGGGTTGGTGTTGAGAATTTTCGTTGTTTGTTTGATTATTCTCAAAAGTATTTACAGCATCCAGAATCCAGGTGCAACATTAAGTAACCTTCGATTGATACGAGGAGTTTTTCCATATTTGGTATTGTCTCATTATCCCCATTTCTCTGATATTTTGATTGGTCTCAGAACTTCACTTTACCGAAGTCGCATGGTGTACATTCTCTTTGGCTCAATTGTCATTCTCTTTTCAATTATCGGGTACTTTCAATTTCATCGTTATGCAACACATGCAGGTCGATTTGAACAGCTTAGCACCGCATTCTTGACAATTTTGCAGTGTTCTACTTCAGCTCCATTTTCGTTGTATGTGGTTCTTCCTTACTTTCAATTGGTATCGCAGTTGTCGCCGCTATTTTACTTGACGCTGACCTATATCACTGAGATTTTGTGTATTTCGTTGATTGTTGGTGCAGGTAATGTGTATTTCGCTAAATACGGTAATACGGCGCTTGCCATGAGAAGAAAGTTGCGTTATCAATCATTAATGCAGATCTTCCGTTTATTGTCTTCCCTTGAAGATGGAGAAACAGTATCTATCAAAGTATTCATAGAATTTGTCAAATTGCTGCCAGAAAAATATCTTATCCCAGAAAGTCAAATTCTACGATTGTTAGCTTATATGCGGCGAATAATATATTCTTCAGATATTGTGGAGGCTTCCAGTCAATATCGATCTGAAGAGTGTTCTATTTTCACCAATCGAATGACAAGAGCTGAATTTTTTGGCATGGCAGGTTGTATTTATCGATGTATCACTCTGTATAAAGTTGAGTCAGGCAAAACGTTGGACCATCTCTACAAAGGGATGAGCAACTTTGACCACGGTTACTATTTTGGCAAAGAAAGTATTATTTCATTTGGTGAGATTCCGTCAAAAGAAAGCAGACCTATTAAGGGTTTTGCAAATCCTCCTTTCTCCAATCTTGACAGTGATGCCGACCCGACGGATATTGCCGGTGGCATTGAATTGGGTCCGATATCGTCCCCCATGCACAATCAAAGCGACCAAAATTGTCAAAAGATGAATGCTGATGACGAATTGGATGACATTGGAATAACTTTTGAAGAAGAAGATGAACGAAATAATAAGAGAATTCAATCAAAATCACCACTTAACAAAATGGATGAAGATGAATCCCAAAGTCCATCGATGATGAAGGAATCGATAACCTCTATTCATCAAATGGATAATGTAAGTCTTTCAAGCCTCATAGCTACTACTGGTCATGAAGGCAAGAGTTTATTATCTTCTGAACAAGAGATTGTATACATCGTTGTGATCAAAGATGACAATCGCATTTCGTACTTAGCTGAAGTTTTTCCCTCAAATGTATTGACTCGATTCTCATGGCTTCAAACGATTGTGAATTCCTGTCACATGTTGGTTTACTGTACTCTTCATATCTATTCCAAATCACCTGTCACTCTAACCATAACTTTGATTGACATTTATGGATTCTGTATCAACTTGTTGTTGGTAGTACAATTGGTCTATTATACTTCTTCGAAGTATTGTTCGAAAGGATGGGCAATTTTTGGATATTTCTTGGAAAGTTGTATCATTATTGAACTTTTGATTCGTATGATTGGAACTGGTGATCGCCATTTCTTGGTGTATGAAGTACTCCACAGTGCAAGATTATACCTTGCGATATTCATAGTTGTGTGTATGATTGTTTTGCAAGATGGTTACATGGACAATAGCAAGAACATCCACACTTCGTATCTGATGGTCGTCGTTGCGCAATGTTTTAATTTGATTTTTGGGTTTTTGCAAATTCGTCCTCATTCGCATAATTCTGAATTGCTCAAGAAGGATTCTATCGTGCTTCCATCGACCAATATTGAAATCATTAATTCCACGGAAAACTCTAAAATTCAGAATGGTGATTTGTCCAATATCCAAATTCTGCAAAAGCAGCGTCGAATTGACTACTCCTCAACTATGCAAATTTATCACAATCACTATATTCGTAGTGGTATATCGAATAGTGTTTCAAATCGCCGTTTCAAGTTGTCGATTGAGAACATGTTTCGTTCGATATTATTATTAATAATAATTCTTTACTTTTATGCCATTATCGCCCAAGATAGTTTTTGTGGAATATTGAGTCCTAATGATGTTGTGGGATCCCCAACAAATGATGATGATGCAAGCTCTTGGAATAATTTTGGTAATATTCTCAATTTTAACAATTATCCACAAACTATGTTTACTCTCTTTGAGGTGACGGTGTTAGGAAGTTGGTCCATGGTTATGGATGCCGTATTGTATAATTATCCTCACCATGAATTCTCGGTTTATGCATTTTTCTTCATATTCCGATTATCGATGACCCTCATATTTGTGCCTTTATTAATGAGTTTTATGGTGCGATCGTTTATTGCATTGCATGATCAGATAAGTTTTATCCACAAGAGGCGAAAGACGTTTTTGAAATTAGCAAAGCGACAACGAGAGGAAGATAAAGACACATTGAGCCGAATATCCGAATCTCTGCCCTTGGATTCTCCGCAATCTGTCGTTGGAGTAGCAACTGAAGTATCAATTATGAAAGCCACTCCAGTTGTAACCACCAATTCACACAGCATCTCCAGCTGGTGTCAAGCCTTGTGGGAAGGAAAATTAGTTCATTACTATCCTCCTGCAATTATCAAATATCAGACTGTTGCTCCGTATTTGGATATTTGGGATACAACAGCGTTGCACGATTCAGACATCATCACGGTTCAAGATCCTGTTTTCACCAAAACCATGTTGGCAGTTGAAAATGCCGGTTGGAAATTGAGGCAATATTTCTCCTTTTTATCCAACGTTGATTTGGAAAAATGCTTCGCAAGTGAAGATGATCGACTGCTGCTGATAGAATTGAAAGGATTACTCAAAGAAACTGCAGTTGTCCTCAAGGAATGCGATGAGCTCTCTTCTCTTCTGTAGAGGATAGAGTTGAAATATAATAGCCCTTATACCAGATGCACTTCTTATTTTATTGAAATGGGTACCCGTTGCTGTTTGAAATTGTTTTTGATTTGTGGTTCTCAAAGTGTTAAAACGCTGCTAGATTATACTTTGTGTTGTGCTTATCATCAATAATATTGTAGCAAGACTGGAAGGTTTATCCGATAATTATTCCAAAAGCTGCTAAGGGTTTTACCCAGCAGTGCTGGTCCGGACACCCTTTATTTGTCCGTTTTCTGTTTTCTGTTTTGTGTTTTATGTCGCCTCGATATGTTGTTTTTTTAAGTTTGCCCTGGGGCGATATCCCCGGGGCTTTTTCATAAGAACATTGAGTGGCGACAGCACGAACTAACCGGTGGGTGGTCGGGGGCGGCGCCATCGGCGCGCCCGAAGACCGCCCGCCGATATAGCAGCTTTTGGACCAAGCCCCACGGGCCCCTAGTATTGCTTGAAACACGGTGGTTGTCTTTTTTTTTTCATATATTGCCGATTACAAATTGCTCCTGTTCATGATATGATGATTACAATACAAATAAACATGAGGTGCTGAAAACAATATATATGTATCAACTCCGACTATACAGCAAGAAATGAAATTATTTAAATTAAAAAAGTTGGGCACATTAATACGACTGTCTCTCAATTTATCTACACATTATCGTTCATACGATCAATATAAACGCACATCCCAACAAAAAAGGTGGAAGTGGACACAAAATAGGTGGAAGTCCATCAGTTTAGTGTAAAAATTATATTCGCTGAAAACGATTGTAACCCATGTGCCACACAGAAGAAGAGACGCTTTTGAAATATAATAAGATGGTATCAAATAATATGTTCACTTCCACCAATTTTGTCCACGGCTAGATCCTACATAACCTTGCAACTTACAAAAAACAATTTCGCCCAATGATTTTCAACACAGCTACTTAGCAAGTGCATAGACTTTTAGCCACACCCTATCTTTTAAGTTCTGATCGAGCGACTTTGTATCATTCAGTGTACCTTGCAATATTAACAATAAAAATAACACCTAGTTGCAATTTGCGGCAAAGCACATTCAAACAACGTTCACAAGGTTTTGGAAGTAATAGAATAAAGTAATGATCGTAGAAGAAGGACAATTTTTGCTCATTGATCAAACAAACACTGGAATGATGGGGATGAAAGACGTTAGTGAGGAAGGAGGTTAAGGATAATAGAAATCGTGAGATAAGAAAGAAGGGGAGGATATCAATGAAAGATGCAGACTACCATGACTGAGAGCAGGAGTACTAAAGGCATACTGCATATTAAGATAAATACGAAACTACAACAGTTGTGGTGCGCACGGAGAAGGATTAAGGAGATAGAGAATACTACAAAGAGAAAACATATACCAGACCAAGTATTCTTTGAATGATTCATTACAGATTCAATATGTGATAATAGATAAGCAGCTCATCGCACCAGCAAAGGAAAACAGGATGATTGAGCTGCTCTTTCCCGAGCTAATTCTTTTTCTTTATCAGATTCTTTGTTTAGTTCCATTTGATGATCCATTCCAACATGTCTTGGTCTATTCACACTATGTTTCTCAAATACTCTCTTGCTACTCTCAGTACCTGATCCACTTCCACTACTTGATTGCAATGTGGGGGGATCTATGCCAACTGCGCCTGGCACTAAACCTGGAACAAATTTCCCTTCACGTAACCATATTTCTCTTTGTGTAATTACAAGACGATTCAATTTTCCAAATTCTTTTGTTGGTAAGAATCGATTATAATGAATACGTAATTGACTTAATGCTGATTGTTCAATATTATCGAATGTATTTAATTTTGGATTAGCAAGATCACGCATTACATCATTCTTCATTTGATGATTACTTGAAACTTCAAATGATGATCCTGGTGCAATAAAAAACTTATATATTGTCCAAGCAATTTCATATGCTGATTGTAATGAAGTAGATGCGGATGAATTATGTGCTGTACTACTATTTCCTATCATAGTTACTGCACATGAGACAGAGCTTGTACTACGACATGTATTCATTGCTGAATTATTATTTATCATATGATTACCTGTATTTGTAAATGATGGACGAGAATTTACATTATTCCCAGCAAAATGTTTTATACCAATATGATTAATTGTTGTATTACTATTCATTGTTGCCAGTGACATCGCTTCTTTATATATAGCAATTGCACGAATACAATATAAATTTTCTACTGCAACAATTGATTCAAGAAATTTCAAAAATTCCATGTACAAAATACGATCATCTAAAAGATCATGTAAAGTAAATGTTACATTTCCACGTTCAATATCTTTTACGTCATATCGTTGAAAAATAACAACGAATGATGGTTTTGGCAACTTTAACTTACTTGCACATGGTAAATTCTCCAATGAAATATGACATCGTTTCATTTGTCGATAATCTTCTGATTGATAAAATCTTGGATAAATATCACGTTGTATTGTTTT
>JACCEA011308610.1_pt1 | contig 11347 bp, 9 predicted proteins | sample 7449851 | NCBI WGS metagenome assembly JACCEA01 (sample SAMN15323453, study PRJNA562643) | freshwater metagenome | isolation source: river surface water | place: USA:Blue River Watershed | collected 2017-08-18 | reverse complement strand
TACCAATCCTGTAACAACACATCAATTTCTTGCACCTGCGGCGCCATATTTTTATTTAATTGCGCCAGTTTTTGCAGATTTTCACGAATTTCCTGATAGTGCTTATCAGCGTGTTCCAGCGCAGCTTCGTCACCCGTTGTTACCGAGCTGTTAATTTGTTGTTCCATTAGCAACAGCGAACCCAAATTGACTGTCGTCAACTCCAGCGTGGGATACAAACGCCGCTCGACTTCAGCCAACCGCTTACCATTTGCGCGCTCAACCCACTGGGAGTATCCCTGACTAATTGCAAACCCGAGCAAGGCGATGGTTACCAGCAACATCAATTTTTTTGCAATGGTCAAACGGAGCATCGTCCAAGCCTCAAGTAACAAACAGTTATGCAATAGTCTTATTAGTGCAACAAAGATCGCTCCGACGAAAAATGTAATCCAACGGGAGCGGGTTAAGATTCATTTGGGTATAGCAGCCGCCTATAAAATGCGCAAATACCATAAGAGATATCACGCTAAAACAAGGCGTAGAGTTTGAGAGAGGTTGATTGTTCAGGATAAAAAAAAATCGTTTAATCACTTAAGGTACTTAGCCCTTTCGCGATCAAACGATTCTTTTCACTGGCTATTTACGATTAGATCAGCGCCGACTTACGCAACATCCACAGCACAGGTACCGAAGCAACCAACAGGATTACTCCAGCTGCCAGAGTCACCAGACTGGTACTATCGAACGTCAGTAACCACCCATACACAGGGCGGACAAGATCGCGCCAAGGCAATTGACTCACCACCAACAGCGCGATCAAGGTGACTGGCACAGCGACAATCAATCGCTCCAGCCAGGGGTTAAGGCGATGGGGCACCGGCAAGCTCGCCATCACTCGCGCACTAAAATCGCCATCCTCTATATAGTCGCTGCTTTGTTGCAGCGTTCGCTTGAGGAAATCATCAAAAGACTGGTCACTCATAACCTACCTCGTTTCTTTGCATGGGTGGCAAGACCGGTTAATCGGGTAACGCATCCTGCCAGGATGCTAACAGGGTTTGGAGTTTCTGTTTGCCGCGATTGATATGGGTTTTTACCGTACCGAGCGGAATTCCCATAATAGTCGCAGCCTCTTCGTGCGAAAAGCCATCTTCAAAGCATAGCCGAATGGCCAGCTGCTGCCCTGCACTCAACGTTTGCATGGCTGCCTCTACATCTTTTTGGGCATGGAATTGTTGCAGGCTGCACTGATCTGCTTCCACCTCCTCGTTCTCATCCAGCTCACACCATTCAATTTTTTTAGCGCGCCAGCGATTGGCAGCAATGTTGAAGGCGATGCGATATAACCAGGTAGAAAACTTGGCTTCCGCGCGAAACGCACCCAGCGCTGCATAGGCCTTCATAAAGGTCTCTTGCGCCAGATCGTCCGCGAGGTGGGTGTCGCCATTACACAGTCGCCGCGCCCAGGTGCGCAGCTGCGACTGGTAACGCAGGACCAGCTGCGCAAAGGCATGCTGATCCTTGCGGCTGACCACCCGCGCAATCAATTCCTGATCGGGAACTGACATGCGGTTTAGTCCTGTTGCCCAGCCTGTGGTTCGGCGCTCGCTTTGGGTTTATTCAGGTACCAGATCAGAATGTGCGATAACCCAAGCCCAATCAAAATAAACCCTACGGCACCTATATCAAAGCCCATCAGGGCGGTGAGGAAAATCAGTAGGCCGATCCCCAGGAAAAGGCTGCGAATCCCTCGACTTAAATCACCGTTATCGCTCGCCGCTCTAGGTTCATCGCCACGCAATAACTCCACCGGAATATCGCGCCCGGCAGCGAGCAATTTGTCGATATTGGTATTGATATCCTGCTGACGACGCGCCTTATTGCGATAGTGGTGCAACATCAGAAAGCACACTAAAAAAATGGGACCGCCAAAAATAAACGTTATCGCCAAAATCGGGATTAGGATTGCCACGCTCAAGTCTCCTGCATCAAATTCTGCTTCACCAAAGGCTTCTTGCAAGCCTTTATCCAATTCGCGCTGCCAGTTATCGCCGTCGCGCCTATGTTGCTCGTGATCGCGCGCCGCTTGCTCCTGATCTCGCATCTGTTGTTCCATTTCGCGCATGTGCTGCTCGTGTTCCTGTTTCCACCCGCCGGTGTGCTCATCGGATGGGGGCGCCGTTGGGGGCGTATCTGCTACCGGCGCTTGATCTGGTGACTGCGCCTGATTGCCAGGAACCGGTTCGCTAACCGGAACCGGCGCGGCGATTGGCACCGGGTCAGCAAGCGGCGTTTGCACCGCTAACGGCGCTGAGCTGCCAACAGGAACCGGGGTTCCTTCCAACTCTGCGGCCAAGGCGGGCAGATGCATCGCACTGGCCAGGGCAAGCACCCCCAGTCGGCGCGAGCAGTTATTCAATAAGGTCATGGGAAAAGCCTCTTGGAAATATCCGGGCGGATTACTAAAGATTCTGGTAACCAGAATCCAATCTGAATTGCCCCAACTCATAAATTAAGACACAGTCTAGCGAGGGCTGGATTCAGGCGGCAGGAAAATTTTTAGCAGGGGAATACGGGAGATCTGCGCGAGGTGAAAAGCAAGAAGCCGGTCAATTGACCAGCTTCTGCCAGAAGTTTTTGATGGGGTTGCCCGCCATTTTGCAATCGACCGTTTGCAGCGGACGGAAGTCGTCGCGCAGTGGCAGCCACGCCGAGCCTTCGCAGGTCTCGGCACTGAGTTTACCCGTGGCCAGATCCACCCAATCAAAACTAACACCTGGGGGCGGCTCCTGCTCCAAACTGCGCGTCGGCAATTGCTTCATAAAGTCAGACCAAACTTGCAGCGCACCACCGGCACCACTCAAGGGAGTTTGACTGTTATCGTCGCGCCCCAACCAGACCACGGCCAAATGCTCGCCGCTGAAACCGGCAAACCAGCTATCGCGCTGGTCATTGGTAGTGCCCGTTTTACCGGCCAGATCAATGGACGAAGGAATCTGGTTATAGGCACTCCGGCCTGACCCTTCACGCAGGGTGCGCTGCATGGCGTAACGCAGTTCAAATGTGGCTTCAGTAGAGAAGCGCTGCTCCAGCTCTAGTGGATAGCGCTTGAGAGGTTTGCCATCCGCCGTGAGTACGTCGCGGATCGCGTGTAACGGGGTGTATACACCTTCAGCGGCCAGGGTGTGATAAATACCCGCGACTTCCAGCGGCGACATTTCTATTGCACCCAACAAAATCGCCGGCAGCTCTGGCACATCGCCCGGATAACCCGCACGCTTGATCGTCTTGGTCACGGCCCCCAAGCCGATCGTCATCCCCAACCGTGCAGTGGACTGGTTGTAGGAATAGGCAAGCCCTTTATAGAGCGGAATATCGCCGTGATCTTTTTTATCGTAATTCAGCGGCGCCCACCATTTACCGCCAGATTTATAACTCACCGGCGCATCGCTAATCACAGTACCCAAATTAAATTTCTGCGGAATTTCCAGCGCGGTTAAATACACAAAGGGTTTCGCCAGTGAACCGATTTGACGTTTGGCATCCAGTGCGCGATTCAATCCGGCGAAACGCGGATTGGTGTCGCCCACGACTGCGAGGATTTCACCACCACCCACAGAAGTCACGACCATCGCGCCCTGCACTTCTTTGGTTTTGTATTGCTTTTCCAACTGTTCGGTGCGCAACTTGAGCGACTTTTCTGCCTGACGCTGCACCATAGGTGAGAGCGTTGTGAAAATGCGCAGACCTTCACTGCGCAAATCGTCCTCGTCGTAATCCTGTTTTAATTGGCGCTTCACCAAATCCATAAATGCCGGATAAGTCGTTGAGCTAGCCTCACTCGGCGCCACCACTCCCAAGGGTGATGCCTGACTCAGTTTTAATTGTTGATCATCAATCAACCCTTCCTGATGCATCACCGCCAAGACGACATTGCGCCGCTCTTTCGCGCGCTCGGGGTGTTTCCAGGGGTTGTAATAGGAAGCACCTTTTACCAAACCAATTAACAGCGCAAGATCCTTCGGCTTCAATTCCTTTAAGGGCTGACGGAAATAATGCTGCGCCGCCAGCGCAAAACCGTGGATGCCGCGCGGACCACTTTGGCCGAGGAAGATTTCGTTGATGTAGGTTTCCAGAATTTCGGACTTGCTGTAATGCACCTCCAACAGCACTGCCATAATGGCTTCCGGAATTTTGCGCTTCAGCAAACTCTGCTCATTGGTGAGATAAAAGTTTTTCACCAACTGTTGGGTGATGGTACTGCCGCCCTGCACTACGTTACCGTGGGTGACGTTAACCCAAGCCGCGCGAACAATCGCTAGCGGTGATACACCATGATGCTCCAGAAAATGCTTGTCTTCCACAGCAAGCAGAGTTTCACCAAGCAGCGGTGGTAAATCAGCAAGGCGCACTAGCAAGCGATCTTCTTTATCGGCCGGATAAAAACCCCCGATCTCTTCCGGCTCCAAGCGCACCAGTGGTAAATCGGCACCGGCCAAATCAATTAACCCCTGCACTGAACCGTCAGCCACACGCAGCATAAATTTGCGCGGCGCCTCGGTTTTATCCCAAAACGCAAAACCGCGACTGTGAATGTGATAGGTCACTTCGGACGATACAGAACTGACTTTTTTGACCACCTGACCGGGCGCATTAATATCGCCATCAAAACGATAACCCAGCGCGCGTAATTCTTGTTCAAACAAGGCCGGCGTTAACGACAACCCCTGATACAACTCCAACGGCCGCGCATAAACCCGCGCCGGCAACGCCCATTTTTTGCCTTCAAATTTTTCGCGCACCACGGAATCGAGATAGAACGTCCACACCCCCAGCAGCGCAATAATCAGCAGTAAGCCGTAAAGCAGCCAGATACGAACCATCCCCCAGCCACTGCGACGACTGGAGGGAGAAGAAGATTTTGCACGGCGACTGGTGGTACGGCGTTTGGTCATGGGTACATCAATCCGGTAAAAAGCAAATCTCTTGTCTGCGGATGAACTCCATTCAAGACTGTCGGAGACAGGGACGTCGACGACAAGCCTCCATGGATGGATTCACGGCGTGTCTTGAATGGAGTTCATCCGCAGACAAACAGACTCACAGAATTTACTGTTAAAAATTAGCGCGCCAGTTTACTGACCGGGGGGAGTGATTGCGAGCAACAATCGGTGCTAATGCTTTCGCCCCATCGACGAATTTTGCATAATGCCGCGCAAATCACAGTCACCCGCGCAGATTCGCTGCGTCACACTCACAGGTAAACACCATGAGCAAGCAATATCACATCTACGGCATAGGCGCGGCACTGGTCGATACCGAAATTACCCTCACCGATGCCGACCTCACTACCATGGCGGTGGCCAAGGGCGTAATGACCCTGGTGGATGAAGCGCGCCAACAGCAATTGATCGATTACCTGCAAAACCATCTGGTGGCATCCCACAAAGCCAGTGGCGGCTCAGCGGCTAACAGCATCATCGCCGCCAGCTATTTCGGCTCCAACAATTTCTATTCGTGCAAAGTCGCCAACGATGACAATGGCCATTTTTATATAGAGGATATGAAAGCAGCGGGGGTAACCACACCCTCACACATTACCCCACCTGCGGGCATTACCGGCAAATGCCTGGTCATGATCACCCCGGACGCTGAACGCACCATGAATACCTTTTTGGGTATCAGCGAAACTCTCTCGGTCAATGAACTCGACCCGGCCGCCATCGCCGCGTCCCATTTCGTGTATATCGAAGGTTATTTGGTGACCTCACCCACCGGTCGAGCGGCAGCCATTGAATTGCGCCAGCAAGCCGAAGCCAACAACACCAAAACCGCGTTGAGCCTCTCTGACCCGGCGATGGTGCAATTTTTCCGTGACGGTTTAGTGGAAATGATCGGTACCGGAGTAGATTTAATTTTCTGTAACAAAGACGAAGCGATTGGCTTTACCCAAACCCAGAACATTGAGGAAGCCGCTGAAGCGCTCAAGCAATACTGCAAGCAATTCGCCATCACCTGCGGCGGTGACGGCGCCCTGGTATTTGATGGAAAGGAATTAATTACCGTTGCCGCGACACCCGTAAAAGCTATTGATACCAACGGTGCAGGCGATATGTTTGCCGGTGCTTTCCTGCACGCAATCAACCACGGCAAGAATTTTAAAACTGCCGCCGAATTTGCCAACAGAGCCGCAGCAAAAGTGGTTTCGCAATTTGGCCCGCGCTTGAAAGCGGAACAACATGCGGAGTTGAAAGAAGGATTTTTTTAACATTGAAGGCTTGGGCAGACTGGCTGCTCATGCCCGCACTCAAATATTGAATGGAGTCACTCGACTCCATCATGGAACTCAACAATAACCCGGTCAATCAGCTGTTTTGCAGTTGTTAATTTGCTGGTATCTGGATTCACCTCGCCATCCCGACCTGAGTGATGCCCCTGTCCAATCAGTTTCAGAATATAAATTGGATCTCTGTCTCTGCGATCCACAATCGCTTCGTAAATTACCGAGGGTTGCGCCGAGAAACCATTGCCGGAATAAATTTTATCGTCTGGAAAACGGTCGCTGGAGTAATACTGATTAAAGTCGAATGATTGATTAATCTCCATGCGAATTCGAAATTGCTCTGGCAAAGCCGCCAAGGCGCGGGTTGAAAGCAAAAAGTTCTCGAGGAATGTCGCACCGGCATAGGCATCCAACTCCGGTGTAGACGACTCAGGCACCATGGCTCCGCCAGAAGAGGTTAGCCCTAACTTATGCAAAAACACCGGTAATGATTCAGGGCGCATGCGTTGGTTTTTGCTGGCCGTGTCCCATTGGTACTCAAATATCTCGTTTTCATCCTCGCCGGTCGTAAACGGATTTTCGGTAAAAACCCGCTGTGGGTCTTTGCGTGTAACCTTATTGGAAAAATTGTTATTGGCCAATTTTCCCGTTACATACAATGGCTGGATAAATTTACCGTCCAGGGTCTCAAGCCATATAGCGTACTGGGGCCACATAAAAAATGGCCCCTTGCGAAACTCAATCGTCAACTGCTCCCCTGTCGCTATCGCAGGCTGAACCTTGCGAAGGTGATAGGTTTGCTGTTGGTCCATTTCCGATTCAGACGCGGCACGCAGTGTTTGTCCCCAGCGATAAAACTGTAAAAAGGGGCCAAATTGGAGATACACCAGAAACAGCAGTAGGACAAACAACCCAAGACTGCCCAGCGGAACCCAATTGATTCTGGTTGGCCCCTGATTGCGAAGGTATGTCTTCAGCGGTTTGAGATTATTTTTAATGTGCCAAAGCAATAACAGCAACAACCAGAAACCAAAGATGGTATGCAGCAAGGCTACGAGTTCCTGATGCGGCTGCAAAAACATCAGCAGTGAAGAGATAAAAAGAATGGTCAGCCCAAGAAAAATGGAGAGACTAATAAAACTGCGCCAGCGGATTGGATTCGATTTCATAAGGATTGCCCGTTAACTGTAATCGGGCAACTTTCCTCGGGCAGCGCTGCTTAAATCCAATTAAATTTTATAAAACTTTATGAAAATGGCCGCTTCCCAACCGGACAGACTAATTCTCAACCAACTTTTTATCCGGCGCTTCGAGCAATACATCAATTGGAAGTTTATGTTTTTCCACTAGCTCGGTCAGTTGCTGTTGCTGCTCGGTGAATAAATCATCTCGTCCCTGCTGCTTGTAAACTTCCATTAGCTTCAGCCCCACCAGACTCACACCAATCGGGCACGCAATTGTTTTATGGTGCCCCATAGCCGCCTGATAAAATTTTTCCGCCGTTTCCAGATCCTCGACCTGTTGGGCAATCTCTCCCTCCAAGGTAGCAATATAGGCTTGGTACAAACTGTCATAGGCTTGTTCGGCAAATTGTTGTGCGGTAAATAATGAATGCCTGGCTTGCTCGACCTCCCCCAGAGCAAACTCAGCCCGCGCCAACAAGTAATAAAATACGTAGATCCTGCTATAACGGCGCGGCTCACCAACAGCGATGATCTTCCTGGTATGGTCTTTCGCTTGCTGCCAGGATTGCTGAAGTTGCGTCGATTCAATCAGTAACTGCGCCGCTAAATAATTTTCCGGTTCAATCGTGACGGCAGTGTTCAGTAATGCCATGGCAGCAGCCGTTTGTCCGAGGTTCCACTTTTCCCAAGCCTCTCCCACCAAACTGGAATTAAACTCCGCATTTACACGAGAAAGATCCAATTGCGCACCGGCTTTAGTCGCAACAATCGCCGCGAGACTCTCGACCACTTTATCCAGCTGACTATCGATCAGCACACCCGAGGTTTGATCTGTTCGTGTAAACAAGCGGTATCTAAGTCGGTAGTCATTGACTGAACCCGACAATTCCAAATCCACTACCAAACTCGATCCAGAAACCTCAAAGATTCTATTCGCGAGCTGCACGCGATTATTTACATCAACCCGGGATACATCCAGCAAATGCAGAACATAGGGCACATCAAATACCTGTACCCCAGGCGATAACTGTAACGACTGAATAAGCTGATCCATCAACCCCAGGCGAACCCAGGATAAGCTGGTACCCTCTGTGCGATTTTCGACGGGCAATACCGTGATAATATTTTTCTTGTCCGGTTGCGCTGCAGCCAAATACTTCAACGCAAAAACACCCAATACACAGAGCAAAACGACGCTCCCCAGAATTGCTACCCCAGGCATTCGCGCCAACCAATGTACTGATTTGGACTGGGATCTGGATTGGGATTGGGATTGGGATTGAACAACTGGCTCAATCGGGGGCGGTAGTTTTTCCACTGGCGCCACCCAGGCATACCCCTTACGCGGATGAGTTTGAATTACATCCAAGGGGGCAAACAGTTGACGCAACTCGCGGATAGATTGAACCAACACTTGCTCTTCGACAGCAACATCATCCCAAATTTTTTGCAACAGAAACTCTTTGGTTAAAACTTGTTGGGGATTTTCCAGAAAAGCGAGCAACAGTGAAAAGGTTTTAGGACGAACACTGAGGGTCTGCTGTGAACTAACAACCTGGCGAAAATGTGCATTAATAGTAAAACCGTCAATGCGATAAATAACATTTGGCTCGATAGTCACTTCCTTTACCCTGAAATTAACAGACAAAAAAAGAGCGGCTTCTGCCGCTCTTTAGTGTATTAATGATGCGCGGCTTTCGCGCTGGCACTGACTTTTTGCATTAACAGATCGGTGTACGCAATACCAATGGCGGAAGCGATAAAAGCCATATGGATAATGGTTTGCCACATCACACCTTCCCTCGTAAATTTGGCGCCTTCCATTCCAATATTGCCCGCTTCGATAAATGTTTTTAACAAATGGATTGACGAGATTCCGATAATTGCCATCGCCAGTTTTACTTTCAACACAGTGGCATTCACATGACTGAGCCATTCGGGTTGATCAGGATGTCCGTCTAGTCGCAAACGCGATACAAACGTTTCATAGCCGCCGACAATTACCATCACCAGCAGGTTGGAAATCATCACCACGTCAATCAAGCCCAACACGATCAACATAATTTGCTGCTCGCCCAACTTGGAGACGCCAGTAACCAATATCCACAGCTCATGTAGAAACAAATATACGTATGCGCATTGAGCAACAATCAACCCCAAATACAAAGGCAATTGCAGCCAGCGCGAGCTGAAAATCAGCCTGGGGAAAAAGTTATTTGCAAAACCAGTAGATTTATCGTTCATCACTACACCTGTGAGGTTAAATTAAAATAAATTGCGTCAATACTAATTAGCCACGCCGCCAAAACACAAGAGGCTAGCAAGCAAGATTGGTTAAGGAGCCCCGCATACGGGGCACTGATGGTCTTTGGGTAATTTCATTTCCCGCCATTGCATATGGCGCGCATCCAAAAGCAACAAACGGCCGGCTAGACTGGTGCCGAATCCGCAAATCAGTTTGATCGTTTCCAGTGCCTGCATGGAGCCGATAATTCCCACCAAAGGTGCAAGTACGCCATTGGCCGCGCAGGTCGCATCGTCGCTGTCCTCTTCATATAAGCAGCGATAGCAGGGGCAGGCTTCATTGCGCATATCAAATACCGCCACCTGCCCTTCCAGACGAATTGCCGCGCCCGATACCAGCGGAACTTTTGCCGCAACGCAGGCAGCGTTAATGGCGAAACGCGTAGCGAAATTATCGGTGCAATCCACCACTACATCCGCCTGTTGAACCTGTTCGGCAAGATTGTCTGCATCCAGGATTTTTTCAATGCACTCGATTGCTATTTCCGGATTTAATTCGCGCAAACTTTGCGCCGCTGACACAGCTTTATTGACACCGATTCGCGCACTAGTATGCGCAATTTGACGTTGCAAATTGGTTAAATCCACCGCATCAAAATCCGCTAACACCAAATGTCCGACACCAGCAGCGGCGAGATACATGGCCACTGGCGAGCCCAAACCACCCAAGCCGATAATTAGCACGCGCGCTGCCAATAATTTTTCCTGCCCGTCGATATCCACATCCGGCAGCATTATCTGACGCGAGTAACGCAGCAGTTGTTCGTCGTTCACGTTGGCTCCTGTGGCTTTTTGCCCAATGAGACTCGCTCATTTCCACCCAAATCGCGGCGGGTTTCTACTGCCACAAATCCGCGTGCAAATAACAAATCGCGAACCGCCGCACCTTGATCGTAACCGTGCTCTAGCAACAGCCAGCTATCATTGCGCAAATAATTCCACCCTTCGCGAATAATCAATTCAATATCGGCCAGGCCATGGTTATTGGCAATTAACGCTGAGCGAGGCTCAAAGCGCACGTCACCTTGTTCGAGATGCGGATCTTGCGGATCAATGTAGGGAGGATTGCTAACAATCACATCAAAGTGTTGCGATTCTATTTGTGCAAACCAATCGCTTTGGCGAATTTGCACCTGATTGAAATTTAACTGCGCGCGATTTTGTTCCGCCAGCGCAACCGCGTCAGCCGATTTATCCACCCCCAGCAATTGCCACCGGGGTTTTTCGCTGGCAAGCGCCAACACAATCGCACCTGTGCCAGTGCCCAAATCCAGACAGTCGCGGCATTGTTCGGCTGAATCCTGCGCAAATAATTCGAGCGTGGTTTCCACCAATAACTCGGTATCCGGACGCGGAATCAAGGTGGAATTATTGACGGCTAGTGGCAACGACCAGAACTCGCGCTGACCAACAATATGGGCAACAGGTTCACCGTTTTTGCGGCGCAGAAAAAAAGCGTTGAAAACGTCGGACTGTTCGACGGTGAGTGTTTTATCTGGCCAGGTAAACAACCAAGTGCGATTTTTTTGCAGGATATGACAGAGAATAATTTCAATATCAAGTCGAGCGGAATCGCTAATGCTTTCCAGCTCTG
>JACCEA011768640.1_pt1 | contig 11352 bp, 10 predicted proteins | sample 7449851 | NCBI WGS metagenome assembly JACCEA01 (sample SAMN15323453, study PRJNA562643) | freshwater metagenome | isolation source: river surface water | place: USA:Blue River Watershed | collected 2017-08-18 | reverse complement strand
GATTGTTCGTCACTCGGATAATACCTGATATCAAAGTTCCAAAAATTTTGAATATCACTCTGAATATAGGATCAGAATTGATGATGATTGAGGTAATTTTTGCAATATTCGTTAGTGTGTGCTGAAGTTAACTTTCCCTTTTCTCTCTTTCTCTCTTTCTCTCGTTTGATATTGACTATTAATTTGTTACTTTCAGTTTGATGAACCTATGCGTGTAAATTCTTTCAAGGTTGGCAACATTCGTGTACAATCTCATGCAATTGTTGATATTGAAACTACCGACACCTACATTTACACAAATTCTTCATCCCAGTCTCATGAAGAGACTAGAGTCAGCTATCGCCTTACGGGTGGAACTATATCTCAGTCACTGAACACGTTGATTATCGTTTTCAACTCCGCAGATGCGAATTCCTTGAAGTTGAATTCGCACTTCGTGAAAAATGTGTCCAATACTTTCATTAGTATTGAGTATAAAGCAGGCACTGATCTGTCCGGTAATTATCTTGAGAGCATTCCGTCAAATGATGCTAGAGCTGTGGATACGTTCATCCCAGATACATCTCGACCGGAATTGTTGGGATTCACTTTGGATCTCAATCATCCCGATGGCACCAATTACCTTACTTTGAAATTCAATGAACCAATGAAAGTGACAACCTTGAATATTACTGACATTACTGTTCAAAGTCGCTTCGCTCAAAGAGATGGTGTTTTCTACAAATTGACAGGAGGTTACTTGAGAAACAGCGATTCTGACACAATTGTCATTGAATTGCTATCAATTGATGTTTTGAATATGAAGTTGACTCCTGGTTTAATTCGAAAGAAACAATCAACATATTTGATCTATAGTGAGAATATGGTGACTGACTTGTTCGGCAACAAGGTGCTTCCTGAGGTAGATGGATATGCTTTTGCATGCACCACCTTTGTTGCGGATACCAACCCTCCAGAAATCGTTTACGCAAAGATTAATATGACTGAAGAATCAATTACATTCACTATGAATGAGCCAACTGTCCTTGGCACAATTGATGTGACAAAATTAAGTGTTCAATCTAAGCCGGGAGAGATTGTTGGTAGCAATGAAGAGAGCACAATATCTTCCCCAGATATTGATTTTATTCGGTACACAATTTCCAATCAAAGTTCGGTGATAATAACTTCCACATTGTCCACGGAGTTCAAGATTCAATTGGCACCACAAGATATTGATTCTTTGAAGTCCCTGTATCCGATGACAAAAGACATTCATACAACTTGGTTTCAAATCAATTCCAACTTTTTGTTTGATTTTGTTGGCAATTCGATCAAGACCATTTTTCCACGCGCCCCTCATCGTGCTGATGTGTTTGTGGAAGATGAAATTCGTCCAGAAGTTTTGAAGTATGAATTAGATATGAACTCCCACAAGTTGTCATTAGTATTTTCCGAAGCAGTGTTCAAAGAGTCCTTGAATCTGTCGGAAATTGTCATTCAGTCTGCTTCTACAAGAAGATTTGGATCGTCAATAGCATTGACCAATTGCTCTTTTTCTGTGGGTGTATTGGGCCGTAGTAAACGGGTTGAAATTGATGTTGACCATGCTACTATGGTTTTTATGAAATATCACGGTATAGGATCGGCGATAGATTCTTCTTGGCTAGCCTACAGTGATGTGTTTGTCTTGGATTATCGACGAAATCGCCTAATGCCGGCGTGGGATGGCAGCGTTATTGGTGAGTGAATACAAGTTCCTTATGATTGTTTCTTTTTGTTCATGAGGTGTTATTTATAGGGTTTAAACCCAAGATACCAGATGTAATCCATGTTGACTCCCAAGGACCCGCAATTTTACGTTGGTATATCGATAGATCAAGATTATTAACTAAACTAGAAGCTGAAGTGGTCATGTACTTCGATGAACCTGTGACCATAATGCATCCTAGTCGCCTCTATGTCACTTCATCTACTCCGAAATCTCAAAACTACCCATTGGTTTCTCCATCGATGGAAACTGAAGCAATGAAGAATATTCATTATTCTAGCCTCAGTACTGAAGTTCGGATGATCTTGAGAGATTATTGCCTGGTTAATACTCTTCCTGGGGAAGCATGCAAAAGCACTTTCTTCTCGTACATATCTGCTATGAAAACCGATCAACACTCTCGATATGGTTTGTTGGTTGGCAGTCAATCAATTATTGATTATGCAAGGGTCGCAAATGGAATAGATGAAGTAGCTATGAAATTTTTTATGCTGAAGGAAGACGGCCCAGGTGAGTATTGCATGTTATGTCAGTTCAAGTTACGTAACGATTTTTTCTCCTATAGATTGCAGCGAATGTTCCGTTGGATCTTTTGTACAAGTTAACTGCACTACCAACTCTGATCGGGTGTGTTCGAGTTGTTCTACATGTAAAGATCAATATTTTGAGTTTTTGTCTTGCGAATCATTCCGTGATCGATCTTGTGCACGTAAGATTTAATCTGTTAAGAATAACTGTGATACACTTAATGTTAATGTTCTGATTAGCTTGCAGTTCATGCAGATATGGTGAATACATATCTGAGCATTGCACCATAGAAAAAGATACAGTGTGCTCACCATGTACCCGATGTGGAACGATGACCTATGCTGAAAAAGAGTGCAGTTTAGGGGTCGATGCTATATGCAATTCATGTGAGCAATGCACTTTTGGATCAAAGAAAGCCCAAGAAGCATGTGAAAGGTTTCCTGCATATTCCAAATGGAGAAATCAAAACTGTTGCTACGATGCATTGCTCAAAATTGTAAGTGCTTGCCTTTGGTGGACTATTTGATCTCATCTTTTTTCCATGTAGATTCCTTGCAAGAACAAATTGAACTATTCTTATAAGCAACATTCTGCACAGCTCTAATCAAAGTAGCAAATGGATTGCAAGAACAAGATTGTTAATTTTATATATTGTAAATTATTGTTGAGCGCATGTATTCAATTATTCGATTCGATTTGTGTATATTGTACGAAGAAAAGTATTACTACCATAGTATGAAGAAAAAGTTAGGTTGTGAAATAAAAAAGAAACGGTAAAAATAAAAAATTAATAATTTCCGAATATAACACAACAAAGCCACAGTCACCATTTCGTATATATGACATCCCAACTATTACGTTGTTAGGAGTCGTTATCAAATTTAATGTTTACGACATCCAACTGCATTTGTATCATCTTTTTACATCCCGTCGTTTAGCCGATGTATTTCGTGAGGAAGGACGTTTCGTTCTGAACTTTGCTTCAAAATCTTCCATTTGATGTTGCTCCTCAAGGAATAACTCATGGTGGGCAGCGAGGACTGCCGCTGCTTGGGACATTCCCATTTGTTTATACTCTTCCTCCCGCTTTGCTCTTTTCTTTTGAAATTTAGCCTCCAACTCTAGTTTTTGTCTCAAATATAATTCTCTCATCTTCGACTCGCCATTTTGAGATGACTCTTGAGCAGAGCGAGGTCTGGCTGACGTTGGGTTGCTTGGACCATTACTGGATCCATTGCTACTACCAGGTCTACCAGCAGCATAACCAACCCCCAAAGAAGATCGAACTTTCGCTGAGTCATCTCGCCTTCCACGAGTTGGGTTGCGGCCAATTTTTTCATCTGAAACATGGAAGTCTGATGTTTCGTTGAATCCAGCTTTTCTATTTCCAGTTTGCGGGCGAGCATCATCCAATAATTTATGTGTTCGATCTATTCTGGCCTGTTGATCCAACAAAACTTCTTCCAATTGATTATCTAATTTACGTCTCTGGTTTTCTTTTTTGTCTTCTTCCCTTTGCTTCTCCATAATCTCTTGGATCTCAGGAGTAATGCAGAACTTAAGCCTGTCCCAAGCCGTAAGAGGGTCCACAAGAGGGGTTGCATCAGGTGATAAAATCCACAGCTCTTCTAAAGGTTGAGCATTCATGATACATTGCTCAATAACCAATATTAATCCCTCTCCAGCTGCAAGTTCGCGGTAAAATCGATCTTCAGCAATATGACTCAACAAGACAAGCAAACTTTGTTCACTACTTTCAAGCCAATTGTTTTGGGCTGCTAATTCTGATTTAATCATAGCGCAAGCAAGGCTTAGCTTTTCAGCTTCATACTGACAGAAAAACAAGCTATAAGAGATTAAAATCATACATACAATTACTTACCCAAACAGCAGCTTCAATTGACTTACAAAATGCCTCCTCACGATTATAATGAAGCTCACGTGGAACAGAGAAGACCCCTTCTCTCCATTTATTGATTTCTTCTTGAACTAATGATTCTGTTGTCAGAAAATAGTCGATTGCGACACCATCATCAGCGCCTTTTTTATCCTTTCCGCCTTTACCTTTAGCTTTCGGATCAATTACTTCTTCCACCGGACTTTTACCAGCAGGAACTTGATTAATCATAGATTGAGTGTTGACCATAAAGTATGGTGCTAAAGGTTCACGATAAGGTTGAAACACGTTGCCACCCTTATCTTTGCCGGTTGCTTTTTTCTCCTTATCTTTGCCTTTGTCCTTTCCCTTTCCCCCATCATTCTCTACTTCATCGAATGGAGATATTTGCAACAGGACCTCCAACTCATTTCGTATTTTCTCGCAACACTGAAACCCTTGAATTGACTTCGCGTAGTCAAAGATGATCTGAAGGCTGTTATAGAAGCGATTCAATTCGGATTGAAGAAAATAAGCTGATTCATATCGTCCATTGTATTGGAAAACTGCGACATTACCATCCAAAGTTATCCCTTGTATAACATCTTTCAAGTCTTTCAAGCGTTGCTCGGTGGCCACACTCCACTGATTCCTCAATGTCATGGTTCGCAAATGCAGTTCTGCGATGCAATCAGGGTCAAATCTCAACTCATCATCAATTGAGTTGAAATCCTCTCGAAACTTGTTGAAGTTCACTTGACGATCGTCAACTCGAATCATACCTGTATAAACTGAATCCAAGGCTACTCTTCGTCTTTGAACAAATTGGTAACGAATATCGCGCATGGCACTGAAAAAATCGAGTCCATTTTTGAACGAGAACGATTCATTCTTTTCCCAAAAAGAAGAAAGAGCCTCCGCAATTCTTATGGGCAAAACGTTTTCCTCAACAACTGGTTGTAATTTGTCAAACGTCATGGACGGGAACACTTTTGCCTCTTGAACAGTATCAAAACTCTCAAGCGCTCCAGCATTTGGCATATTGTCTACAACAGCATATTGTGTTTCGCTAAGGACCGTTTCTCCTGCTTTTTCTTCCAATGAATTGCTTTCCAAAGCTTTGCGCACATCATCCAACTCAGCAGTTTGTTGTGCTAGAATGGCTGCCTTTTCCGCTTCAGCAGCTTGTCGCTTTTCCGCTTCACAAGAATCGAAATCAATCCAATATTGTTCCAATCTTTGCTCCTCAGGAATGAATTTTTCACGAACATTTTCAATTTTGCTATGAATAATAGCCTCAACACTGGTTCCATCTGTAAAGTCCATTGTTTCTGCGAGACCCAACTTTTCAGCAAATAACAAAATATCTTGAGTGTTTTGTTCAGCAATGGTAAGATCCAGTCCACAAGTCATCATTGGTCGCTTTGGATCATAAACCTTCTGTAGTGCAGCGACAGAACTAGTTTCTTTTGATACAAAAACCACATCTTGATCAACAAGATTTCTTCGAGCTCTCACTCTTTCGCGCAAAGGTCGGTCAATGGTAGAAGCCTCTGCAAGGCTGTCGACACTTCCACCATTCATAACATCTACACATAGAACTATATCTAATCCACATTTGCCAACATCGAACAACAGTTCCGCTGATTCCGGGGGCAGCGGTGCCAGCAAAGATGCCTTATCTGATCGCTGTGGCTTGTGTTCATCGTACCGAATGTTGGAAAAACCTTCCATCAAAAGTAGCAATTGCTCTTTAGAATTTGGATAATCTTTGATTAAAAACCCGTTGGATTTGGTTTGGCTCACGGACTTCAGTTCGTGCAGAATCAATTTAACGTAAATTTTATCGGTGATACCTGCTCCACAATTTAGGGAGTCGAATACATCTTGCGCAATTTTTCCATAATCACTTTTTAAGTCCTTATCATCCTTTTCATAGTATGCAAATACATTCTTTACCAAAACTTCGACAGAGATGATATTGATTCGCGGAATCAAGTTTCTCACTGCTTCCACCGTCATTTCTCTCATTCGATCAGATACCCCAAAAAGAACAGCTCTTAATGGAAACGCAGATGTATCCACGGCTGTTTCAGGTTCTGCAGGAAGAGGATCTACTCTGGATCGAACTTCAATGACTGCCTCGCCCAACAAATATGGAGATTGAGTAGTTTTCAACCAAGATGGAGTAAGTACTTCATCCTTGACGAATGTTTTCTCTTCCGACTCACTGAACTGAATGACATGAGTCTCCAAAAACTTGGAGGCACTGTTTATATTCAATTTGTTCAAATACGTCAGCCAGTCTTCTCTGGCTAGAAATTCAGATGATGTCATAGTGATTGAACCGCACTGTTCTTTTCGATCCAAAACAGTTTTCCCTTTGAAAGTACCATTCAGTAACCAATTCTCAATAGCAAGATGAGGGGCTTCTGAAATACTGAACGGAAGCAAAACAGATGAAGGTAACAAAGGCTCTAAATTTGGCAAAGGTTCCAAGAATGGCAAGTTTGCTGTCAACATGGTGCTGGCATCACTCCAGAGTAAGGGTGGCAAAGGTTCCTTCAATGCATCAAATTTTGATTCCTGAGTATCAGCACCAAATCCACCAATCTCCCTACAAGTTAATGTCCAATCCACTTGATCTAAAAGTTTTGAAATAAAGTCATTCACCATCGACAGAGCTTCATCACGGTTCGCAGATTTTGTCGCCGTCAGCAATGTGTCTCTGCGAGCTAATTGTGATTGTGTATCCATTTTCACCACCCATTCTATTTCGCGTTGAGCTTCCACAGATTCCCATAAGCAATCATGAGTATGATCTCTCCCTTTAAGTTCCTCGATCTTTCTATCACGATTGTGTCGATTGTACACCATGATATCCTTGTAACTAAGTACTTCATCTTTGAATTCCTTCTCCTCCTGTTCGCATCGCGCAAAATTAAGAATTTGTCCAATAACTTCTTTTTCAAACACCTTGTTGGAAAAGTTCATTTGCGAAGTATCTAGTTGCCTCAAAAACTTTCTTCGACGTTGTTCGTGACGCTGCCGTCTAGCATTGCCGTCCTCCCGATGCTGCTGCATAAGTTGCGTGGAATGGCGCAGCCCTTCTTCCAATACATCCTGGTCCAAATACATCAATTGCATGGGACTATTTTCAACAGAATTGGACAAAAGATTCCCTGAAATACGTGTCCCTGAAAATGTAGTTGAAAGAAACTATCAAGAAGTGTAACTTGATTTTACCTTTGCTAGATGTCTTAACCGAAGTACGGGGTATTTCATTTGGCGTTGTCGAAGCCTTAGCCCCCGTCAAAGACGAAAGTTTCTTTTTACCTGCTCTATCCATCATCAAACTGAAAATTTTATTGTTAGTATTTGTAATAATTTGCTGTTTTTGATGAAAGGGAGTTGGGGCAATTAGTGTATTGACCGTTTCGTCTTGCTGCACGCGAAAAACGCGTTTTTCATTTTTCGGCCGGTACATCTAATTTTTATAAATCCATAGATTTTTTTTATCCATATCCCATATATACTTCTATAATATTGTACAATGTACTAGTAGCTCAACAACGAATTTTTCACAAACCATGACATGACATTCCTTTTGGCAAGCAAATTATGAACAATTACAATATTTTAACTTCATCAAGTCTTCATGGTAATGTGGTGGACGAGGAGGGTAGTGGAGATGATACAAACTACCCTGGTTGCGACAATGAGGCTCCCACCTATTTCCCTTTCTGGGTTACTGTTGCTTTTACTTTGAATTATATTCTAGGTTCGGGTTTTCTAACTCTACCCTGGGGATTCCAACAAACTGGTCTATTACTTGGTGTTTTGGTTTTGTTAATATTTGCTTTTTTTTCGGTATTATCCACAATTTTCATTCTTGAAACAACCGAGCGAGCAAATATTATCAACAAAGTAAATTTTACTAAATTATCTGATAAAGCACTTGAAATGGCAACCATGGATTCAAAAGGAACAATGCACGATACCGCGCACAGTTATCAATCGATCGAATCTTTGATGGAGACAACCAGACGCGCGAGTATTGACACCATCGCGAATCAAAGACGTATTCACAATGGTGTAGAAGAGTTTGAAAATGGACATGATGGCAAGCTTTATGCTAGAAAATTGGAAATTACAGAATTGTGCAATTTATTCCTTGGAGACCGTGGTCGAAAAGCTTACTCCCTCACAATAATAGTATATATTTACGGGACATTGTGGGCATACAGTACTGTGTTTGCAAATGCATTTGCAAGCCATCTAAATATTGGAGAGCATTCTTATCTGTTCTATTTACTGTTATTTGCATGTATTGTTATTCCTTTCAGCTTGCGTGAATTCTCCGAACAAGTTACAGTACAGGTGGTCTTGTCTGTTTTCAGAATGGTAATGGTATCAGCGATGGTAGTAACCACTGTGGTAGCATTTTGGAATGGCCACAATGAATTTGGAGAAGATACCGAAAGTATTCCTTCTTCAGACCCTTTCAAAGTATCTTTCGACGGCCTCCATTTGTTGATGCCTGTTGCGGCATATTCATACATATTTCATCATTCTATTCCTTCATTATCTCATAACGTTCGTGATAAATCAACGCTTACTTCCCTTTACCAGACTGCGTTGATTATATCCATGATTGCTTATATTGGCGTTGGTGCCATTGTATCCTTATATTTTGGAAACTCCACAAAGTCGTCATCAAATTTGAATTGGACAAGATATCTTGCATTAATTGGTAACAATGGTGGTGAGCCAAGTTTATTTGCGCACATTTTATCATTTTTTGTTGTTTTGTTCCCTGCAATTGATGTTGCATCTGCGTATCCTCTGAATGCATACACGCTAGGTAATAATATGATGAGTGCTTATTATGGTAAAGATACCCACAAACATGAACATCATAAATGGCAGTTGAGACTGTTTCGTCTGTTAGCTGCTACTCCACCTTTGTTTGGTGCAATGATTGATGCAGATTTGGGAAGAATTACGGACTTCACCGGTCTCACAGCCTTTGGATTGGTATTTGTATTTCCACCGCTCTTGGCCTACACATCTGCCAATCATTTGGAGGAAATGCATGTTGACCCTCAAACGATACATAGTTCGTGGTGGACCTCATTCCCTTTTCAACTATTTTTGGGAGGGAGTGGATTGGTATTATTATTGTATGTTAGTGCTTGTTTGCTGATCTATTGATGTTTTGGGAATTTCAAAAATTTTGATTAAATTTGTTGAGTACTTTCAGTAACCACTTGAACGCATTACAATCGCAAAGTGTATATAATGAAATAAAGCATGTTTAAATATGTAGAATGAGGGAAAAACTGAAAGGTGCAGTTGATATTTAAGGTATCATGTTGATGAAAGTTCCTGATACCTCTTTAGTACTCCATATTATGACGGATTCCGGATTCCACATTAATTCGATCATATATTGCATTACAATATGGTTGCACATATCTACTTTGTCTGGATATATTATAGCCTCAAACAAATTACGGATTATTATCATGATTATCCTATAACCTTTTAGCTTTCAAGCGTGCGGGCGTGCTAGCGTTTATCCAAATCCATCCGCCATGCGAAATGGGAAATGAGAAATCTTTGCTACTGGCGCTTTTGGTTTTTGGTTTTTATTTTTTATGTTAATTGTTCAAATTAGATTTTTGTATGTATTTATATATATGCACCAAAAAGCAGCAAAGTCCGATTTGAAGCACATTTGGTATTGCCCCCCTCAACATAATCTCCTAATTTGTTCATGTGGAGTGGTGTTTGCAAAATCTGCAGTCAAGAAATAATTTGACAATGGAAATCAATCAATCACAGTGGGAAATTGCATTATATATCGTATTGCTAATTGCTTTGTGGATTTTTGCAAAATTGTTGATGTATGTTGTGAGCGTATTGTATAAGTTCTTTCGCAATCCTACTAGTGAAGATAATGTGGACCCCTACATCAATGGCGTGAAATATCCAGTGTCATATTGGTCAGAGAAGGGGGCACGACCATATCAAGAAGATCGATACAATGCTATGAGAGGGACTGGTTGCACCCAGGCATCTTTATATGGTGTATTTGATGGACATGGTGGTCACCGGGCGGCGGAGCACTGCAAAGATTATTTGCTTCAATGCATTGCAACTGATCCAGATTGGGATGGAAATCCTGCTCAATCAATCACAAAATCATTCCACAAGTATATAATATTGCAATTGTTGGTTGATCTGGATGCCAACTAACAATTTTTACAGGGTAGATGCCGACTTCTCTTTGAAGGCTAGGTCACAATTGCTCAACGACGGATCCACAGCGGTTGTTGGAATAATTGATAAAGAAAAAATATATGTCGCAAATGCTGGTGATTCGAGGGGAATAGTGGTTCAAAGAGGTGGGAAAGTTAAGCCGATGTCTCTTGATCATCGCCCTGAAAGGTAAGTACACTGCAAGTGTCTTAAAAATCTGACTGATTTTTAACAGGAAAGATGAGGAGAGCCGAATCAGGAAACTTGGTGGTAAATTGATTTACTGGGGAAGATGGAGAGTTGAGGGGGTTCTGGCAGTTTCCAGGTAAAAATGTGCCGTCACCACTGTTGTACCACTATTTCAAAAAAATTTTGTGTTAAGATCGATTGGTGATGTCAGCTTGCAACCTTATGTGACTTGTGACCCAGAAATTATTGAAAAGAAGCTTGAAGGCGATGATGAATATTTAATTTTGGCCAGCGATGGACTGTGGGATGTGATGGACAATGAATATGTAGGGAAATTGGTTTTGAATGGGGCGAAAACATCTTTCTTGACCATTGCAAAGACGTTGTGCACAGAAGCAATCATTTTGGGATCGGCCGATAACGTTACTGCGATGGTGATTGATTTAAAGTAAGTCGTGTTTGGTTACTTTTAATGGATCTGATAGTAAATGTTTCAGACAACGAGCAATAGTTACTGAGGCCGCGAAACCCTCTTTTGATCGGAAATAGACTAGAAAACTATGTTGTTCGAGGCATAGTTTTCTGTAAATTGAAACCGATAATTAATTTCCGAAAAATTTAGCGCACTAACCATTTTGATGCATCTTCCCCACCCTTCGACCCTGCAAGTTGCTGTAAATCACTTTTTTGTTTAAAATACGAAGAACTGTGCACTTCTTCCTCCACAGAATTATTTTTCTTCAAT
>JACCEA010114417.1_pt1 | contig 11352 bp, 7 predicted proteins | sample 7449851 | NCBI WGS metagenome assembly JACCEA01 (sample SAMN15323453, study PRJNA562643) | freshwater metagenome | isolation source: river surface water | place: USA:Blue River Watershed | collected 2017-08-18 | reverse complement strand
TTTGTGAAAGTAATATATTTACTTCATTTTCACTTAGCTCCTCTATATCCTTATCTAAATCGATAATAGAAGCCTTTACTAATTTATGTTCTAGCAATGCTTCTACGCTGAATCCTTTTACTTTGCCTGTTTTAACATAATCGTTCCAAATCTTATCATCAGTAATCTTAAACATGCCAATCCAACTACCTTCAGGTAAAGATAAACCATAATTATTTGATTTATCCAACTTACCATCCTTTACCCAACTCTCTACTAAGTGAACTCCGTTTATTTTCTTATCATGCTCCAATGTAGCAGAATCAGTATATTTTTTCATCAAATAGTTTTGAGCTAATTTCTTAACTGTTTCTTTTGTGAAAAATACGTGATAAGGATTTCCTTCTCCATCTATTCTTAATATCTTTTTATCAGGAATTAGAATTGGGCCTAATAACATTCTTTGTTCATTATCTACTTTAGCAAATTGAATTACATCTTTATTGAAGTAAACAAAGTCTGATTCAATAGCTGGAGATTCTACCAATGATATGCAAAATACTTCATCGGTTTCATCTTCAACTTTAAGTTCGTATAATAAATCTTTCATATTGTAATAACATTCAAAAAATTAAAAATGATTATCCACCTGTAAAGGTAGCTGCTCTACTCGTTCTTCTATCTAATGCCTGTTGTGATGATACATCGCCACTAACTACATAAGCTCTTATTGGTTTTTGTGCTGCACCTATTGTTTGTGCAATTTGTGTTGTTGCGTTAATACCTTGTCCACTTTGTATTTGTGGTGCTGCTGCTCCACTAACTGTTGGAGGTTTTGGTAATTGTGCTGAACTACCTGCAGATGCTGCACTACCGGCATTGCCCGCAGGTGCTCCAGGTTGTGAGTTAATTTGTTGTATTGATTTAGCAGCTGCCGCAATAGTTGAAGCAATTGATAAACCTGCTGATATAGTATTGATTGCTACCCAAGGTTGTCCAAACGTTAATGGAGATGCTGCTATCGATTTAGCGTTTGCTATTGCAGTATTTGCTATAATCTGTCCAATAGATGCTGCCTGTGATATAACAATACCAGCGATTGCTAAACCTTTATTCTTACCTGCAATCTGTCCCAATAGATTACCGAATTGTTCAAACAATCCTAAGTAAGCCATATTGATTTCATGCTTAGCCTGCATTGCTGCTCTTTCAGTTGCTATTTCTGATTCAACAATAGCGGTTCTTTGGTCTGCATACTTCTTACGAATTTCCGTCTTTTGAAATTCTGTTAAATCTTCATTTGCCAAATCAGCTGCTTCTTGCTCTGCAAGTATAGTTCTTTGTTCAGCAAATCGAGCCATATCCTGCTCAAAATCTAATTCACTTTGTTTATTTTCCGCATCTAATGCTTCAAATTTAGATTGTAAAGTATTTAAAAGTATTCCCCTCTCTTCTTCAGCACTTAACTTCTTTTGTTCCGTATTGAACTTTTCTAATTCAATTTGTGCTGAAATAAAATCTTTATTCTTTTGTAATGCTGCAGATTGTATTTCATTTTTCTTATCAGTATATTGTTGTAATGTTAATTCACCCGTAGCATATGCAACACCTAAATCTTGCTCTTCTTTTTGTAAAGATTGATTAGTTAACAATTCATTTTGTACAGCAGCATTTTTACGAATATCAAATAATTTAGTTTGATAATCCTTTTCACTTACTTCACCCTTAGCTAATCTTAAATTTAATTGAGATTCCTCTAATGCTGTTGATTCGGTTAATGCTTTTTGTTTTAAATCTAATGCTTCTTTTGCTGCCTTCTCACTCTTCTCTAATTCTTGCTTAGCAAACTTTTCTCTAATTGTAGAGTTTTCTTTTTCTCTAGCTTCTTCTAATACTTTTGTATCTTGTCCAAACTTCTTAGCTTTAGCTATTAATGCATCGTACTTTATTTTTACCTGCTCCAACTCTCTTTGTTGTTCACCTAAAAGAGTTAATCGAGCTTCTTCTTGTGCTTTTCTAATTTCTGCTAATGCATCTGATGTTGCTTTCTTAGTACCTTCAAAATCAGGTGGAGTTGCTAAACCTTTCTTTAACTTCTTATCATTCTCAATTGCTAATTTAGTAAGTTTATCACCTTCTGCTGCAAATTTGTTTGTTTTATCATTTAACTCGGCATAATTTTCACCTAAAGTTTCTGCTTGTTTAAGTATAAACCCAACCTGATTACCACCTGAAGTTATATAGTTACCAACACTTTGCCAGAACGTAGGGTCAACACCCTCACCACTTACTGCTTTAGCTGCTGCTTCAGCAGATTTTGCATAGAATACGTTAGCCTGTGTTCTTAATTTTATTCCTTCAATTATAACTGGCGTATTCTCTGCCATTAATGCTTCAGCTTGTTCTAATGAACCTGCGAAACCAATTGTTTTACCAATTGTATCGTTATATGTTTTAAGAGCATCCTTTTTAGAAATTGTACCTTCTCTTGCTGCTTTAAACGCATTCTCAACGGTAATTAATTGTTTGTTGAAGCTTGTAAGTTCTTTAGTTACTTCAACTTGTGCTTCTTCATATGTTTTAGATTCAGCAGTAGCACCTTTAATTGCATCGGTTACTTTATCCCAATTTGCAATTAATAAACCTAAACCTACTACCAATGCGCCAATACCGGTCGCAGTTAATGCTGCTGCAAATGCTTTAGCACCTGCTGCGGCAGCGGTTTCACCTATACCAACGGCAACAAATGAACGTGCTAACGCTGTATTAAGAGTGGTATATACTTTCGTAATACCAGTCAAATCCATAAATCCTGTTGCTATATCTTTAAGGTCAGCACCTAACTCTACAAATGATGATTGTAAATTAGTTATTTGTAATCCACCAAATTGTTTCAATGTAGTAATTAAACCACTAGCTTGTCCACCAATAGCACCAATAGGACCTGGCAAAGCACCTAATACATCAGCAAAGTTGCCAGCTCCTGCTCTAGCACCTGCTAAGGAATCCTGAATATCATCTATCTTTCTTTGTAAGGCAATAAATTCTTCAGAGCCAGCAGCAGTTTCTCTCAACTGCTTCTTTAGTTCCCTAAGTTGTTTTAACGATGGTTCTACGTCAGTATCTACTTGGACTTGAACTTTTATCTTTTTATCTGCCATCTGTATTATTTTATCATTTTATTAAATACATCTTTCCAAGTAAGTGGTTTTCTTTCACTTTTATAATGTCTTTTAACCTTACTAAAAGCATCTTTCCAACTATGCGGAAGTGCGTATTTTCCTTTAGCTATATCAACATTTTCACTTACTCCGTAGTAATCAGCTGTATTCAACAAATCTATTATATCTTTTACCATATCATTATAACAATTTATTTTCTTACTATGATTGATACAATCATTTCAAAATATTTTATACATCCTTCCATAACCTATCAGCCTCAATCCATTTTTCAGAATATTCTGCCCAAGTTTTATTAGTATATGGTGGTGTTGTTGCATTTACTGAACCAGTTATGAAATAAGTAGTTCCACCCTGAACATAGAATGTAGTTGTTAATGTTTCTTCAACAGATGATGAAACAGCTATTGTAGTTCCACCATTTACATTTATACTCATTGTTACTGAACCACCCTCTGGCCAAGGTGAAACATCTAATTCTACATTTGCTATATGAGATTGAGAAACGAATAGACTTCCGCTATTTGTAATAGAAGATGATACTACAAGCGCTCCGTTATCGTAAATTCTAAATTGTGAATATACATCCGGGTCAGTAATATTATTCCAAACTAAAGAAGAAGTAGTTGGTAATGGTGGAGGTAATGGTGGGTTTGGACCATCCAATGCTCCAGCAATAATTGGACCTAATAATTGTATTTGACAATCTCCTGTTTTTAAAGAATACTCATTTATTGCTCTTAGGTGATAGTAGTTACCTCTAAAGTTTACAATATCATTCAATTCCATTTTAACATAATCAGCTAACGGAATAATTGCAGAACAATTAAGTAATCTCGTTTTAGGATTATATAAAAGAGAAATGTAAGTTTCCCAATAGTTTGTATAAAGTGAGCCCGATGGCATTATACCATAAGATGTTCCTTCATTATTAAATAAAAGGGAAAGCGAATCTTCGGTTGGAAAACTACCACTTACAACATTGTAATTATCAAAATAGGGAAATGCAGTTTGTTCATATGTAACTCCTGATTGAGTTAATGAGCCACTTTCCAAATACCAGCTTTCACAATCTACCATTCCATTATAAAATAATAAACGTGGTAATACTCTGGCAGGTTTGTATGCTGCATCAGAGATATAAGTTGGTATGTATATAGGTATTATCTGACTCATAATTAAGAATAACAATAAGTGAATGAACTAATTGTTCCATCAAAGTTTATAAATGATGTATATTTCGTATAGTAATACGGATAACCCCATTTCCAATAACTATAAAATCCATTAAATGGAACTGTTAAAGATGAATCTAAATATAATCTTGTCACCATTTCAGGAACAGATTCAGCTGCATACACAATTGTTGGATAATAGTATGTATTAGTACATGCTAAACTATCACTTCCCCAACTAGCATTACCAATTACATACATATAAGATGTTACAGCCGGAGCAAATCCTGCTACAGAACCTGATAGACCTGTACCTGCAATTTTAATTAATGGGTCTGATGCAAATGTAGTTTTAACTTCAAACTTACCCTGTGAGAAGAAGTTTGTTGTATCAGTATAATATGTTTTACCATATTCTCTATTTGCTTCTTTACTGAATTGTTGAGAGATATAGTCCTGGTCTAATGTATCACCAAAGTTTAATTCGTTTACAGCTAAGTTATTCGCTGGAATTACTTCTATCTTCTCATCTAAGTTGATATATTTATTGAAATCTTTTATCTCACCCCTATTATACCAATTATTAAATGTTTCAATAATGAACTCATTTGTTTTAGTTTTATTAGGATATATTACTAAGTTAAATTTCTTTTGTAAGCCCGTAATAAAATCAATTTGCTTAATTCCATTTGTACCATAAGGCATATTAGATGGAATATCCATAATCCTACCATCAGCTGCCTGATTTACTTGCGTAATTTGTAGATAAGATTTTGTAGTATTATTCGGGTCTAAAGTTACAGTCGGTTGAACCGTTGGTAATGCAAAATTTGGACTCTGTCTTATTTGAAAATAATAATTGCCGGCTGGAATACCATACAATTTAAATTGTGTTTGTAATTCGTATGTACTATTAATACCACCCGTTCTACTATTTTGTAACTCGTCAAAAAATATAATATAGGATTGTAAAGCAGTTGTAGAGTATGGTGTAGAACTACCTGTTTCTAACATTCTAATTTGCCACGTACCATTTGCACTAAATGTACCCGGCATATTATTTACCGAGCAACTTACATTTGCATTTATATTTAAGATACCTTCTAAGTTAGTATCCTTTTCAACTCTATAAGCACCATTTTTATAAAATCCCTGTGCATCATTTTGTATATTATACCAAGGCAATGTAGTCCAAGTTCCTGATGATAAAACTTTATCAGTCATACCGCTACCACTAATTGCACTAACTTTTATTTTACCATATGTTTCCAAATCAATACCTTGAAATTCAGGGTATTTTAAGGAATGGTTACACACCATATATACATCATCCATAAAACCACTATTGATAAAAGATGAGGTGTATGTGTATCCTGCTTCTTCAAAGATTGCATCTAATACTGCTTTTACTCTGATTGCAGGTTTAAAATTTTGTACAGTTAATGCACCATCTTGCTCATTCATTCCAAATGTTTGGAAATCGCCAGTAGTATATTGATATCCCGTACCATAATCTGCTAAAGGATATCTAATAACACCATCAAACAAATTACCACTCCAACTCGCTGAAATATTATCGTAAGATGCAGTGTGGTTATATTTTGTTAAGCTAGTTAAATTAGTTAAATAATCTCTACTGATATCTCTACCAAAAGATGATAGTGTACCATATATCGTTACTTCATATGATTCAATAAACTTATTCGCTCTTACATTTACTTTATTCAGCTGCAAATATCCATTTGATAAGTAAACGGAATCAAAATCAAAATATGCAGGCACCTTTACGTTTGTAGCAAAAAGGAATGGAGTATCAATACTGATATCATAAACGTGCTCAAAGAAAGCGTTGTTTACTTTTGTACCTGGCAAAGTTATTTGACGTGTAAAATCAGAAGGTAATACACCAATATCAAATAAGCCTGTTACGTTATTAGATAGTGTAATATCTTCATCATTAAATAAATCCAATTGTTGCCCATTTGCAATTAATCGGAAGGTAAACGATTGAGTTGATACTATACCCATTACATAATAAGTTTATAAGGTTGACCAAAGTTGAAATCAAATTGGTATTGAATCAACTTATCAACTACACCTGTTTTGAATAGAATATTTTGTGTTGATATTGTTAATGGTCTTACTAATCCTGCTGCTTCATCGTACACCCAATATATTTCATCTGAAACTAATAATTGTTTTAAGATATCATTATATGCTTCAGGAATCCAAAACGTATTTACCATTAAACTTTGTTTTGAATCAACAATATAGTTTTGTACTGCCGTATCATAGTTTTGATAAGATAACGTTGATGATTCCCAAGTACCCAATTGTGGTTGATAAGTTTTCTTTTCAGTTTCAAAAGAAGTTTTACTTACCATATAGAAGTTCATCCAATCAAATTGTCCATATCTATTTTTCCATTGAATACGAACATTAGGATATTTTTGCTCACACACTATCTCATAGTTGATAGGCGTCCCTAACGCAGTTGAGCCGGAGAATGCTTGTACAAAATAAGAAGAGAAACTTCCTGACAAAGGAAAGCCTGTTTCTGAAGGTCCAATTGGATATTGTGCAATTTGACCTGATGTAGAAGTTGAACCAGCTACATTATAGTAACCAATCGAACCATCGGATGCTGTATATTTTACTCTTGTAGGAATAGAAGTTCCTGCATCACCAACATAAATTCCAGCTCTACCATAATTTGTAGTGAACGCAGATTGTGAAACAGGTCCATCAGTCATCAAAGGCCAATGTGGAGTTTTATTATATACTGCTTGTCCAATTGGTTCTTGGAATACACCATAACCATCTAATGCTTTGTAAGTTGCAGATTTAACGTGTGAGCCTGTTGCGTATGTTGAGCCCGAAAGATATTGTCCGTAAAAATCTACCGCAAAATAAGTTACGTTTGAAGTATTTGCTATTGCAAAATCAGTAAGAGTTGAGTTTATAATTCTATTTAAGTCGAATATACCAGCATCAACTGTATTTGGAAATTTAAGAATAGTATAATCAGCAACAGATGCAGAACCTGTTGGGTCACCTTGCCAATAAAATAATTCACCTACATATTGAAATGAAGCTGATGTAATTATTGAACCTGTATCTTGCACCGAAAATATAATTGGTGATTGTGCTAAAGATACTAATGCTGGATTTTGTAATATAGTTAAGGCCATTAATAAATTCTTTTCTATTAATAACCTACTTTTTAATAAAAGTATTGAACGCTAGTAATTAGCGGTATCATCTATCGCGTTACCTATTTGCTCTACCACCTGCTTACCTATCTCATCCATATAATCTTGCAAAAGAGAATCTACAATTGGAGAGTTGATTGCTTTATCAGCAAAGTTTATAGCATCAGGTATATTTTTAGTTTTACCATTTCTAACAGTCTTAGAAACAGTCGGGTCATTCCAAAACATACCATACTCTGCGCCAGGTGGAGCGTAATCTATTTCAAAACTAAATGATTTAGTACTTGGGTTTTCCTTTAATACATTAGCAGGTTTATTAGCCGATGCCAACTTACGTTTTAAGTTGCCAGTTTTTTTAGGGGCTTTAGCTACTGCTAAGCCCCCAATTTGTTTTGCTATATCTTTTAAAGTAGGCATTTTACCTTATCTGTTGAATTGTCAGTATTACTGATGGGATTGTAGGTATGTTTCCACTTGCAGGCTCATATAATACTCTAGCGTTTCCGTTTGTTGTTTGGTATGCTAATTCATAGTAATCATTTGCTACGCCTATATCAAATAAGTTTACAGTCATAATTTGTGCAGTATTGTTTGCTAATACAGCTTTACTTGCCGAATCAGTAATGTTAACTCCGTTTTTCTTAAACCACATATACACAGTATCTGCTCCTGCTGATGTTTCAATTTGTGCAGAGAACTGAATGTTATAAGTACCGTCTTGCGTTATTGTTACTTGCGAATTATTTTGAACTGATATACCTGCTACACTACCTGAATTATTGAATGTGATACTTCCACTAACTCCAGCACTTCCGCTTTGAGTTGTAGTTGACCAGAACTCTGCTGCATCAAACGATGCTGATATTACAGCTGCGGCTGTTGCTTTTCTTAATTCACCTGTTGTTGTATTGTAGGTTACAAGCACATCGGTTATTCCATTTTGTAAGTTATTTACAGATAAACTACCTGTTATTTGAACTCCAGCAGAGCCACTTAATCTTGTGCCTGTTAAACTAAATTCTGCAAGTCTACTAGCATCATTTAGATTTTCAACAACTAATGTATTTTGATAACTTCTTAAACCAAGAGGTTCGCCACCATTACTATTTTGAAAATAAATGAATGGATTTGCACCTATTAATTGTAAATCTTGTGAAGAAACTTTAAAATCTCCACCACCAACAACAAAATTTAAATCTCCATTTCCTGTATCTAATGTGATACTTTCATTCAACACAATCTTTGGTTGGTAAAAGTTTCCGTTTTGTTTAATACTAACTATACCACCACCATCAGCAGTAATATCAACTCCACCAACACTCGCACTTAATATATTTGAAGAAGAGCCCGATACTATCAAGCTACCTGTTATTTCTGCGATACCTGTATAAGGGAATGTAGAACCTCCTCCACCACCAAATGATGAAGTTGCTACAGTTGTAGTTAATCCACTTGCATTACCTACCCACACATATCCTTGCTGTAAAGATGCTGTAAGCGAACCTGTAATATTTAAATTTCCATTTAATGATGTTGCTCCACTTACGTTTAATGTACCTTCTACGAATGTATTAGAACCACTATCGATTAAGAAACCAGTCTTTCTCGTAGAAGTGCCTGTACCTGTACCTACTGCGAAGATTGTTTCACCTGTCATATCAGATGTACCTAAATCAGAGTTCCATCTACCAACAAATACTGAACCCCAATCTGCTGCTGATGCTCCTAAATTTCTACTATTAGAACCAACAACAACCAATCCTTGTCCTATTAATGCCGTAGATGCAACTTGTGCTAAATCGCCATTTAGTGATGCAGATAATACGTTATTAGTACCCAATATAACAGCGTTGGTAATTGTTCTACCAGGTGCGCCTGTAAATGTTGTATTGGAGCCTGATAAGAATATTGTATTAGTACCAAAGTATAATCCACCATTAACAGATGCTACTACTTGGGAGCCTGTTGTAGCAGGGAAATATGAGTTGTTTACAGTAATTGTACCCTGAACAATATTACCACTAAAACCGATAGATGAACTATCCATATTCAAAATAGCAATACCACCAATATTATTATTATTAATATTAACTGATGCTGATAATTGAGTTTTAGATGCTACTGCGTTTATAGTACCAGGTAATATGTTATTATTCATATTTAACCCAACTATTGCTCTTTCAAAATTAGTAGCTGCTGCAGTACCTAAATTTATTGCACCACCTGCTAATACGTTATTATTAAGATTATATGCAGATGAACTAACAGGTCCTCTTAAAGTTATTGGATTAGCAGCAACACCAAAATAGTTATTAGCTATTGTTGGTGAGAATCCCATTGAGCCAGATATTTGTGGAACTGCTGCTCCACTTCCTCCGATACTGATGTTACCACCAGTCATATATCTTTTAAATCCTGCGGTTGGTGCTGATGGATTTACGAATATGTTATTACTACCTGATATGATTGTATCTGGAGTATTACTATTTGTTTTGAATATAAAGTTTCCAATACCTGCAGAAGATGCACTTATGTGTGCAGATGCAGATGTGAATCCTTTTGCAACTAACATCATTGAGCCTGATGCATCTGTTATTGTAAAGAAATTACCTGCGTTATCTATTAGAGTTTGGTCACCTGTAAATGTATTACTACCTGTTGTAGCGAAACTACCAGTATCAAATGATGCAGTTGTTGATGCAGTTATACTCAATGTTACATCGAATGTAGTATTATCACCTTTTGTAAATCTAATTGTATTTGCAGTAGGTGCCACACTTGCAGTTAATAATAAACTACCCGTACTAACAGACCCTCCACCAAATGAAGATGTTGCAACAGTTGTAGTTCTTCCGCTACCATCGCCAACCCACACATATCCTTGCTGTAAAGATGCAGTTAGTGTTGAACTAACTTTTAAGCTACCTGTAACATCTAAGTTACTATTTACACCTGCATTAATTGCTAATGGTGTAAACATTGATACTCCACCTACGTTTGATTGAAACTCAACAGGGTTATTTTGGAATGTTGTAGTGTTTCCAGCTACACCTGCTAATGTTAATACTTTAACGTTACCTGCTCCACTTCTACTAAATGCAATATCACCAACGCCTGGCACTAATTGAATATTATAATATTCACTTCCGCCTGTTGAACCACTCCAAAAACGAATGTTAGCACTATCACCAATGCTTAATGCAGTTGTACTAGGACCTGAATAGAATCCATTAGATGCTGATACAAATCCATTAACAGTTTGATTACCGTTGAATTGGTTAGAACCAGTCGTTGCGAAACTACCGGTATTTATTGTACTACCACTAACATCAGGAATATTTATACTAAACGTTTGTGCATCTCCTTTTGTAAATGTTAAATTACGAGTACCATTATCAAATGATGCAGTTATTAATGAACTTGCAGTTATTGAAGATGATACAAAACCTAATGCAGTAATTTGTGAACTACCTGATATTGTTCCGGTTGGTATTGGTGTTCCAAAAGAAGATGTAGGAGCAGTTGTTGTTTTACCACTACTATTACCAACCCAAACATATCCATTTTGCAAAGAAGCAGTAAATGAACCTGAAATCGATAAATCGCCTCCAGTATTAACTGAAACGCCAATAGGATTACCCAATCCATCTTCTAATCCAATGAGATTAGCACTAGCTGTATTATCAGTAGCTAAATGAATTAGTGATTGAAAACTTCTTGATACAAAGAGGTTACTTAAATTACCCATATCTTATTTATTTTTATATGTTTATCTATTTTAAATTATTATGCCAAATCAAACAA
>JACCEA011968320.1_pt1 | contig 11353 bp, 17 predicted proteins | sample 7449851 | NCBI WGS metagenome assembly JACCEA01 (sample SAMN15323453, study PRJNA562643) | freshwater metagenome | isolation source: river surface water | place: USA:Blue River Watershed | collected 2017-08-18 | reverse complement strand
CCTTCTGCTATATCTGCCGCTATCGCCTTGACGTGTTCTACCGCCTGTTCTTCCACTTGCTTAGTGATATAAGACAAATCCCACGCCATCACATCCCCCTAAGTTGCACTGTATAAGCCACTTGTGCGTTATCCACACATACAGACATAATGCGTAATTTTTCTTCTGTTCCCAATCTAGTAAAGGTTATTTCATCATCTACTTTTGGAATTTCACTTACTTCTGCAACCAATGCAGTGAGCTTAGTATCCTTTATATCTATACCATTGCTTACCAACTCTTGACTGCTAAACTTGCCAAAAGTGCCTCTACCTGTATAAGTAATGTCATTTGTTTCTCCTGTTGGATTCACAAACTCATCTCGAATTGGGTCATAGACCCCATCATCACCACCAAACCCTTTACGGCTGCCAGTAAACGGCAATACCGCATCTCTAAGCGATTTGTCAAATGCTTTGCTGATAGCTTTTGTGGCGATTGCGTTTATCATGGTTTTTCTCTAGGCAATAAAAAACCGATATCAGAATTTTGATATCGGCATAAATTGGCGGATAGCAGTGGACTTGCACCACACCCTACTATGTAAAGCGAAACGATTAGCAGTCGTTCTAAGTCCTTGACTGATTTACCATCCTAAAACTTGGTGGGTCATGGGGGACTTGAACCCAACGCATCTGCTCGATTATGAGTCGAGTGTTTTAACCGATTAAACTAATGACCCAAAATTAAATATAAGTGATATGAGTATAGCAAATCTTATAGAGTTAAGCAATTGCCTTATATCCACCGCCTGGAGTCGGTGGTTTTACGGCATCAGAGGATAAACACTCTACTTTAAATTTTCTCATATCACACCGCCTTACTTTCAAATTCAACAAAAGGCAAAATTAGCTGCATCTCTTTAGTTATGCGAACCATTTCAATAGTTAGCTGCTTTTTAATCCTTTTCCACTTTGCTAGTGTAGTTCCGCTAATGCTTGCGTTTTGAAACTCTAGCTTATAGGTTTGTTGAGTTTGGTGTAACTGTTGGGTAAGTGTTTGGCTTTTGCCGTTAATAAAATCAGCCATTTGATTAAAGGCGTTAATGTAATTTATTTTAAACTCTATTGCCTTTTTGCCAGTAAAGCCCATTGCTAACAATACGAAACCATCTTTTGTTATTTCGTAATATGCTTGTGGCTTTCCGTTTTGCAACTGATTGATTTTAAAGCAAAGCCTAAAATTCGGCTCTGCAAAATCTTTTGGCGTATCGTCTATTAGCTGTTTGATTTTGTCCAATACATGAGTATGACGCTTTCCAAAATATTCCGCCACTTGCATTGATGTTGTAACGGCTTGACCGTTATTAACTTGTACTAATTGAACTAAGTCCATAAAGGAACTCCTTTCTGTTTTTTCGATTAAGAAACCCAAAGGGGCGTCAAGAGGTTCGAAACCGTCAGAAAGAACGGCGGATAGCTTTTACCTTTCGGCTATTGTATGACTATCACCCTCTCGACATAAGAGAATATGTAAGAGTTTGCCACATTTAAGGCATAAAAATACACATTGACGCTGTGTTACGCTTTCTGAATAGAGTTTCGACGCTCTTGCCGCCTATTATACTACAAAAATCCCCACACCTGTACTTTTTCGACCAATTAAAGCAAGTAATAACTTGCCGTATTTGGTGCTATTTAGCCAGTCACTCACGCTATCGCTGCCGCCTTGTGCAAAGAACTCAACTTCGACTGTATCGGCTTTGGTGCGTTTCACCTGTGGCTCTGTGGTATCTTCGCTAGTTTTATCAACGGTCAATAGGTGAGCCGTCATAAATGCCATTGCTAGGCTATACTGTGACGGCTTGATTTGATATGACTGCAACAAAACTTGGGCATCACTTAACGCCACTGTGATTGCCACGTCATCTACAAATTGTGGGTATCGAGCCTTAAATAATGCCAAGTCCATAGTTACGCCTTATCGTCAGTTTTTGCAGTGGTGCGAGCAGTGGCTTTTTCAATCAAGCCAGCGTCTAGCCATGCCGCTACTACATGGTGCTTTTCGTCAAACTCTTTTACGTCAACGCTTGCACCTTTCGCTAAAACCTCACCAGTTGGCAAGGTTAGCTGTGATTGTGATAGGTTGGTGATTTTCATATTACACCCCGTCCATATATCGTACGGCTGCTTTGTTGCGGATTTCAGTACCGCTCAAGCGGAACACACCAGGAACGACAAAGTTCAACGCGCCAGTCTGATAGACAGGCAAGAAACGATGCGGCATTGGGATATGCAATTTAACCACAGTTGGATTGCGGCTATAAGCTACTGCACGGTCAACACCACCAGCACCAGCACCATTTAGACGGTCAAACGCGCGGATAACTAGCGGCTTGCCTGTGGTCGCTGAATAGATATTGTACTTTTGCACAAAGTCCAGTAGCGTGCCTTCTTTGTTGGTCAGTGGCGTGCTTGCTAGGTAGGTGAATTGGTCAAATGGCAACAACACGGTATCAGACACAAAACGGTAAGCCGTGCCTGTCGCTGTGCCACCGATTAGCTTATTAAACATCTGCAAGATTTGCGACTCGTTAGCGGTTGCAAATGTCGCTGTAGCTGCGTCAATCGCCACACCATCAGCATTTAACAGACCTTTTTTGCCTTTGCTTGCGTCACCTAAAAACGCCACTTTATCAACAAACTGTTCGTAAGCTTGACGTGCTGCGATAGCGTCCGCATTTGGCAAGTTAACGCCATACGCCATAGATGCGTGTAGTTCTTCATAGCCATAGCCGTAACCGATACCTGCCATGAATACGGTTGATTGGTCTTTGTTATAGCTATTACCTGCCAGTGGGATATCATCGGCATTACCGTTAATCCAATCAGCTTTACCATAGGCTTCTTGGCTGCGATATTCGATAGTTTTAGTCCATTCGGGTGCGGACGTATCAACAGGGATAAGGCTAGGGTAAAGGATTTCTTGGAAAACAGTCTCATTGACTTCTTTTTCTACATACTTGCGTGCGTTCTCGACAAACGCCAACGCGGTTGCTGCGTCATACATTTTCATTTAATGCCCCTTATTTGATATGGATTTGAGCAAGTCCGCCAGTAGCTGCGCTTGTTTCATAGCGAGCGTTAGCGATTTTTACACCTGCTTTGTTAAATTTAGCGGTTGCAAGGTCAACGGCAACATCATCACCTGCCTTCACATCTTCGGTGACTTGCACCCAAATAGTGCCTTTAATCATCACGCGGGCAGATTCGTATTGTTGGAATTTACCATTGATTAAATCCCCTGCGGTGCGGTCTAATACAGTCACGCCTAAGATTTTAGTGTCGCCTGTGGTGGCTAGGCGAATACCTTTATTATTCACGCCCTGCACAACTGCCAAACCAAAACCGATGCCTGCTGCTTCTTCAACATTGCGGCTCACGATGTCTTTGTTTTCAGTGGTAGCGATTGCACCCGCTACACCTGCGTCCATCTCTTTTTTGTAGATAGTAGCCATTAGTTACCCCCTTTGTACGCATTAGCAATGCGTTTTTCATAGTCAGATTGTCCGTTATCCTGCATTTGCACAGGTGCGCTCACGGTGCCGCGCATGGCATCTTGGAATGGGTCAGCTTTTTTAGCGGTTTCCGCTTCAATGTCAAACCGTGCTGCGATGTAATCGGCCGATTTATCTTTGATATCAACGCCCTTAGCGGTCAATGCAGCCGCCTTGATTTCGGCATCTGATTTGCCGCTATAGTCCGCGTCATGGATAGACTTAGCGGTAGCGATTAACTCACTACGAGCTGCTACTTTTGCGTCAATCTCAGCATCGGTAAGCTGTTTTGCTTTTAGCGCGTCAATCTCGGCATCTTTAGCTGCTAGTTGCGTGTCTTTGTCAGCAATAACTTTGTCGGCTGCTACTTGAGCATCACGAGTAAGCTTTTCGGCTGCTGCCTTGTCTGCTTGTAGCTTTTCGATAGCTAAAGCCCCGTTATCGGTTGTTTCGATTGGTAAACCGTCCACCATTACAGTACGAGTATTCACAGTTTTTGCCTCCTGTGGTTGTTTCGGGGACGTATCACCCCATAGTGTATCGCCAAAGCGACAAGTTGCCCCTGCTCTGCCCTTATCGACAATAGCAAGGTGATTAATTCGGATATTCTTTTGTTTGGCTTGGTAAGCTGTACCATCAGCCGTTACACCGTCAACCCATTCAAGCTCTGCCGTGTAACCCATTGATATTTCACGTTTGCCACTTTGTACCGCTTTGATTGTTTCAGCATCCATCAATGTGATTGGTACTTTGATATGCTCACCATCACGCAATACGCCCTCACCGATTGAGCCTACTGCAAACTGTTTCCAGTTGTTCGCCTTGACTTCTACAGGTGGGTGGTCGTTGGTTACAGGCTTGCCTACAAATGATGCTAGGCTATCGAGTGCAAACACTTCTGATTCATCACGATAGACATTAACAAGCCCATCACCTTTGCCAATTTCGCTGCCGTGATATTTTTGTACGCCAGTTCGGGCTACCGATACAGTACCTACTAGATAGCCGTCAGTCGTGAGCCGTGTATTGGCTAAGGTTGTGTTGTCTGTAAATTGCATGGTTATTCGCCTTTAGCATCTGCAAGCCTTGCACCTAAGACACGCTTATATCCTGCCATGTGCATTTTTTGCTCTTGCATTTGTGCCCATTGCCATGCTGTCACAAATTCGGGTTTTTTCTGATTTAGAAATGCGCTTAACTTTTCTAAACGGTCTGATAGTTCGGCGTGTTCGACTTCTAAACGTGAGATATAATCGCTCATTTTTTTCTGCCTTTAGTTTTTCGGTTGTTTCGTGGGTTATGTGGGATAAAGTGCCAAAATGCTGCTAAATCATGTAAATGCCATGTCATAAAATTTACCCATTAATCTTGAAAAGTTACTGTTTCGCCTGTGGCTAAATTGGTTTGTGTGATTGGGGTATCTGTTTCGAGATTATCAACCATGAATTTAAAAAGCGTATTGGCAACTTCTTTTACTGGCTTATGCTTTAGCACTGTTTCGCCTTTGCCTAGCACATTCATTCGCATTTCAATGGTTGGCACTGGTATTGAGTCAATCGGCATCCCGTTAATGCACGGCATAATGTTTTCACCGTCATAGACGATAGAGATTGTTTGTACTTGTTCTTTCACATTTATTCTCGGCATTAAAAAAGCCCTAGCGGTTAGCTAAGGCTCTTTGTGTTTTTGATTTGGTTTACTTTTTAGACTGTCTTTTTAGGAAAATATCGGTGTCTTTAAACTCTTGGTAAAAAGCATCCATCAAACCCTTCCGCTTTTTGCTTTCAAGCATGATAAACACTTCAAGTTTTGCTATTAAATCATCACGCTTTGTTATTTCTGTCTGCAAGTCTATTATTTTTTGCATGACTGAACTATCCATAGCAGAACCCTACATTTTCCGTTTAGTTGCATAATGCTCTGCTACCAACGTGTCAATCAATTCAATATCTGATTGGCTCAAAAAGACACCGTTTTGCATGACTTGGTATCTAAATTCACCGATTTTAAACCCATACTTTTTAGCAATCAATGCTAAGGTGTCGGGATAAAACTCAGCCAAAATGGTTAAATTATCGTGCATAGCAAAACCCTCGTTAGTTTTCGCTATTATATCACAGCTTAATTTGATGCTTTCGCTTACCATCAAAACGCTCACGCATTTCTTTGTGTCGCTGTTCCATTTCTTCCCATTCTTTGTTGAATTTCTTAAAGAACTTAAAGAGAACCACGAACATGATAATAGCCATGATGACCGCAAAAATAAGGATTGCTAAATAGGCGTAACCGATAGCTGTTGCGATGTTGATTAACTCATTCATAATTCCCAACCCTCGCCTATGGCTTTTGCGCGACTCAGGATAAATTCATGCCGCTGCTTTTTGGTTAAGCCTCTCGGCATACGCGCTCGATTAGCTTTGATAGCTTTATCCATGCGGTCTTTGTCTAATCTTATTGCAATGTATTTGCTTTTATCTGCCGACATAGTCACAGCGTCCTTTTACTATCCCAATATCGCCTTTGCTCTACATCTGCACCGTATCGGCTGCCCTGGGGGAAGTCCACGCTCTGCACCAGTAGGCTTGCCCCACTCATAGATTTTACCGTTTAGCTGCCTGTGTAGTGGCCTCACCCTATCGTCTTGCTTTGATACCCACCTGTAACGCTTGATACCTGCCTGTTCTTGGCGGTAGCGGTTTAAATCGGCTACTAGCTTTATCGTTTGGTCTTGTGCGATTAAGTCAGCCCTTGCCGCCTGTGTGCCTAGTATCTGCTCAATATCCGCCTTTAACTCACCCATGCTTTTTTTGTTAACACTGGCATTAATGACCGCCTGCACAATCTTTTGCCGTGTATCATCAGCAAGGTTAGTGATGAGTGACGCATTACGCTCAATCATGGCGGTTTTGATATCGTCCATGTTAGCGATATGTACTATCGGCTTAACGTCTGCCCCTGTCGCGGTCTTGACACTTTGAGCAAATTTATCGGTATGCCAATCGGTTTCACTCTGCACAAAACCAGTGACCCAATTTATCGCATTGTCTGCCGCTTGTTTGACTTTAGCCGTAAACCGCCCTAGCAAGTCCGTGATGCCGTCTGCAATATATAGGCGGTAGATAGGTAGCACATCGTCAATTACCGCCTGTTTGATGCTTACAATGAGCCTACGCATGACCTTTTGATATGCTCGCTCACTCGATAGGCGTTCAGCGATAAAAGGTAGTTCTGTGTCGCTTGCCCCTGTGAGTTTAGCTAGGTCGTAGTTCATCTTCATCACTCGGATTATCCAAACTTAAATCACTTTCTAATTGACCATTAGACGCGTCTATCACATCGCCTAAGTTTGGTAGTACATTGTCATTGACTAGCTTGTTAATTAACGCCTCACGCATTTCCTGCGGCTCAAATAAACCATTGCTCAGTAGCTTTTCCGCCATGCTTGCTAGTTTATCGCCAGTCTCTGCAATCTCTTTAGCATTGGCTTGCTCAAGCGGCTGCCATGTGTAGCTGATATTGTCGGGCTTATGACCCAATGCTGACCGAATCAAACACTCATCAAGTATCTGCATTGCTGGCTGTATCTCAAGCGTTTGCATTGCTTTGATATCGTCATAGTAGTTTTGCAGTAAGTCGCCACCGTCCGATAAGCCTTTGTTTGCTTGTCCTAGAAACTTGTTAGCGGGTATGCCTTGAGACGCACCCACATAGACGATGAATCTATCTAAGATATCGGATAAGCCGCCAAAGTTTGCGCTATTTCGGATAAATTCTTCTGCGCTATCCATCACTAAATCGCCCGTAATGCCTTTTGATGCACTGGCCAGTGTTAGCCGTTTTTGGATTTTGCTTTCTTGTTCAGGGTCGCCTAGTTTTTCAAACAAATCGGGGATTTTAAATACATTGATGTTAGCCTCAAAAATCAGACTTGCAATGTTGTGACCAGTGCTGTCAGCATTTCGCATCCAGTTGTAAGCCGCTTGCAATACACTATCACCCCAACCGCGTGACGCGCCACTGTATGCCCACTCATCAAGCCGCTGCTCACCGTAAAATAGCACAAATCGGCTTGGGTGGATTTTGACAATGTTGCCATTACTGACAATCTCGTAATATTTGGGTTTGCCAAAGTACGGACTTAATACGTCATCCTCAAGCTCGCCCGCCACCAGTGCAGTGCGTGGAAAGACAATAAGGTAAGATAGCCCATCTTTTTTGATGCGGCTTGGGTCAAGTGGCTGTAGTAAGTCTTGGTCTTTAGTGCCAATGTATAACCCTGCACCGCCTAAAGCTCGGCTTGCGATAATCGTCTGTAGCAACTTTTGCTTAATGCCTAGCTTATCCTCGTACTGCTCAAGCGCGTTTAAGCTGCCATTGTCTGTCTGCCATACGCGCCAGTTTTTAATCGCATCCATCGCAGGAACGTCTACAAGCCGTTTTGCTACCCACGAATTGCGGTAAGCGTTGGTTAGCTGTGAGTCTGTCAACTCTACATAGCTATAAGTAGTGCTTGCTAGTTTGTCGCGCTGTACGTTGCCCATACCACTCACAAGCGAGGTTAGGCTGTCAGTGGTATAAATCATGGTCTAATCTCTATACGTTGTCGTAGCTAAATCTGCCACCGATATATTTTTCTAATGCGTAGCGACAGTTATGCACAAGTATTCCGCTTGCGAAAAACTCATGCACTCCATCAACTTCTATATCATAAACTTTGTTTGATTCGTTGGTGTCGTAAACGCATTGCACACGAGCGGCTACAAGTTTCGTTTTTTCTGTACTTGTTAACTGTGTATTGTTGTTCGCAGATAACACATACCCTTTGCTCATTATCAAGTCCGCTATCTCTACGCCATGCAGACTTACAAGCGTTTGAGCAAAACGAATCGACATTACCAAGTTTTTTAGGCAAAAACTTTTCACCACATTGTTTGCATGGCTTTGGTTTCGGCTTAAAGTTTTGGTATGCCATTGCACCAATTTCTCTATGCTTGGCTCGACCTTCTGCTGATGCGTGCCAAATCTTTGTAAGCGGTCTAATTCGCTCAAGATGAGCACTGAGTTCTTGTTTTTTGCTATCGTCTTGCAATCGCTCTTTCGTATGCTCACCGACGTGCTTTTTGGCTGATAACAATTCAAGGTTTGACAAATCGTTGTTTTGGCAATTTCCGTCCTTGTGGTGGACGTGATAGCCTTGAGGGATTGCCCCAAAGTTATCTTCCCAAATTTGTCTATGCAGGTAAATGGGACTGCCGTTTGTTTGTGATAGCTTAAAATACTCTCTATCACTTCTGCGTTTTGACTGTGGGTATCTTCGCCAAGTTTTACCGCTATATTCTGTAGTTTCTGACTTTGCCATGATAAGTAATCCTTATTAATAATTACCTCATCATTATATCGCAAAGCGTCAACTCTTACAAAGCCTTTATTTGTAGTAAAAACCTTATGGTTAGCGGTTGCTCGCAACTCTAATCCGCATTTAGTTTTTAAGCACAGAATTGGCGCATTGTCGTAAGTTTTCCATTGCTTAACAACTTTACGATACCCAAGCCTTGTTAACACATAATCACTGTTTGTCACTTCTTGAATTGGCACAAAGCCACGTTTTGTTGCGACTAACTGCCCATGCTCAATACAAGCATCTGCAAAGTGATTATCTTCGTCAAGCGGTACAGCTGTCGGCTCGTCTAGCTTGTCTTTTTTGAAACTGTATGCCGCCAACTCTGAATAACAAGCCATTGCATCGCTATGCACTACAATAGCATCATAGCTTTGTATGTGAGCGATACCATCTTCAACACAGCCCTTCCACTTCTTACACGCTTTAATCAGTGCCACGCCATCGCGCTTAACCTTTGATATCGTTTCGGGTCGTGCGTTATCCGCTCGGCTTGTGTATCGCTTAATGTTTGGCACATGACTAATAAGCCATTCTGCCGTGTCGTCCAACTCTAAGCCAACCTTGCTTGCAGCATTGCGAATATATAGCGTATTAGCTTTAACATAGCTTTCAATGACCGCTGTCGGGTCTTTACTAAAGCCCCAGTCAATGCCAATTTGTGGCTCATCAAATGATGCGTCTATCTCAAAATCACGCTGTACTAGCTTCTTTCCAAAAATTGACGCTTCACTGATTTGTAAGAAGTTGCCTTCCCAAATCCACGCATAGCGACCCGCATCACCTTTGGCTGCCCTTTTGCGTTGTTTTTCTAACGATGGTGGAAACCACGGATTATCTTGCCAGCCAATTTTAATGACTAGCGTTGTCTCATCGGCTTGCTTAACAAACTCTTGGTATGTTGGGTCACTCTCAAATCGTGGGTTAAACACTACATAAATGCGCGTATCATTATAACGTGGCGTTGGTCGCAAATAGTCCCATGACTCTTGCGATACGTTTTCCGCTTCATCAACCAAAACTACACGCAGTTTATGGATTGACTTAATATTTGTAATGTTGTGCTTTAAGCCAGCAAAGATAAACTTTGCACCAGTGCGCAGGTTTGTTATCTCATTGTTAAGTATTTTAAAATCGTTACTTAATTTTTTATCATCAATAAAGCTGACTAATGAACCATAAATACTATCGCTGATTGATTTTTGTATCTCACGACAACATAAGATAACGCCATCATCAATGTAACTCTCCATGATGCCCAATGCGGTCAATGCTTCAGACTTTGCACCACCACGCCCACCATACATGACAATCGCGTCATAAATAGCTTGGCTTAGGTTGTCAAAGACAGGCGTTAAAATCTCGGGGAAATCAACATCAATCATCACTTTTTGGTCTGACTGGGTTTAAATTAAATACGGGTGCGTGTGGCGTCATGCTGCCATCGCTTGAGGTGTTATCGACTTGGGCTTTGTCGCTATAGCCGTGATTAGTAAGCATGAGTTTTGCAATCGTGGCGTTAAAGTCACCACCTAAGCCGCCACTAATTAAAAGTAACTCTTGCTCGGCTTTAATACTCTCTAACGTGCTCAAAAACTCTGCATCTTGCTCGCCAAAATTTGTAAGGCTGTTACGCGCCACATCTAAATATCTCGATAACCCTGCAATGCTCGGCACTTTATGCCCTGCTGTAATGTAGTCACCATTTAGATATTTTTTAGCCTTTGCTTTTAAGGCATCGTCTAACTTTGTCGGTCTGCCGCCTTGGGCTTTACTTGTCATAAGCCCTCCTAAGGCTAAAATAAAAAAGACTCGCGGCCCATCGCTTAGACTGCAAGCCATAAAAAAACCGCTTACAAGTTAATGCAAGCGGTTTGGATAGATGTCCCCAAGACTTGTTATCCCACGATGGGCAAGAACTTGGGGAGTTGTTAACTGGCGACAGGTTTTTAACGTGAACTCGTCTCAAACACGGCGTTTTATCATCATTGCCGCTTACCCAAATAAGAAGCTAGATAAAACACAGATTTGCTACGCTGGCTCTGTGTCAGCACTCGATAGCTTAATTACTTTGAGTAACTAAGTCACAAGGCAACTGGGCAATCCCAACACTGCACGCATCGCTAGAAACTATTGATATGTGCTTAACCTTGTAAATATTACTTTTGTACTTTACTATTTTGCCTTGTTTTGAGTTGCATTGTCAATATTTTGCTCAAATTTATTTTAGTAAAAAAATTAAAATATTTTGCATTTAGTGCTTGCATTGTTCCCAATTTTAGGACATAATACGCACATAGGGTAAGGAAATAAGTTCCGACCAACTAACCACAAGGGTTATCAAAATGAACAAATCACAACTTTTCAAAGCTGCTCACAAACTTGCTAAATCAGTTATTCAAAAAGGCGATAGCTACCGT
>JACCEA010706204.1_pt1 | contig 11354 bp, 7 predicted proteins | sample 7449851 | NCBI WGS metagenome assembly JACCEA01 (sample SAMN15323453, study PRJNA562643) | freshwater metagenome | isolation source: river surface water | place: USA:Blue River Watershed | collected 2017-08-18 | reverse complement strand
CGGTTTTATCGGCCGCTCGGCTATAGTAGTGGCCCTCCGCACCAACCCTTCCGGGAGCCCGCAATGCCGAAGAATGGATTACTTCTGGCACTGGTTCTGAGCCTGCTCAGTGCCTGTGATTCCTCCAGCCCAGAACCCACTGCACCCCACATGCAACCTGCTGCCGTGCAGGATGTCGCCACGCTGGCCCAGCGCTATGCCGGCCGCGAGCTGCAGGTGGTGGATGTGTCTGAAGTGCAGCTCGACGGCGCCAGTACGCTGTCCGTGACCTTTGCTGTACCGCTCGATCCGGAACAGGATTTCGCCACCCGGCTGCATCTGGTCGACAGCAAGGATGGCAAGGTCGACGGCGCCTGGGAGCTTTCCGACAACCTGATGGAGCTGCGCCTGCGCCCGCTGGAGCCACGGCGCAAACTGGTGCTCACCGTGGATGCCGGACTGCGCGGGGTGAATGGAAGTTCGCTGGCCAAGGAATACATCAGTCAGCTGGAAACCCGCGACCTGCAGGCCAGCATCGGCTTTGCCAGCCGTGGCTCGCTGTTGCCGACGCGGCTCGCCGAAGGCCTGCCGGTGATCGCGCTGAACGTCGACAAGGTCAATGTCGAGTTCTTCCGCATCAAACCGCAGGCATTGCCGGCGTTTCTCAGCCACTGGGGGCGTGGCAGCAATCTGGACAGCTGGGAATCCCGTGAACTGTTGCCGATGGCCGAGCTGGTCTACAGCGGCCGTTTCGACCTGAACCCGGCGCGCAATACCCGCGAAACCCTGTTGCTGCCGATTGCCGGGCTGGAGCCGTTCAAACAGCCGGGGGTGTACCTGGCGGTGATGCGTCAGGCCGGCACCTACAACTATTCGCAACCGGCAACCCTGTTTACCCTGAGTGATATCGGCCTGTCCGCGCACCGCTACCGGCAGCGGCTGGATGTGTTCACCCAGGCGCTGGACGGCGGCAAGGCCATGGACGATGTGCAGTTGCAATTGCTCGATAGCAATGGCCGGGTGCTCGGCGAAGCACGCACCGACAATGCCGGCCATGCCGAGCTGCCGCTGCCGGGTGATGCTGATGTGCTGCTGGCGCAGCAGGGGGCGCAGACCAGTCTGTTGCGCCTGAGCGGTGCGGCGCTGGATCTGACCGAGTTCGATATCGCCGGCCCGCAGGCGCATCCGTTGCAGTTTTTCGTGTTCGGCCCGCGCGACCTGTATCGCCCCGGCGAAACCGTGCTGCTCAATGCGCTGCTGCGTGATGCCGATGGCCGCGCCGTGCCGAACCAGCCGGTGAATGTGGAAGTGCGCCGGCCGGATGAACAGGTCAGCCGCAAGTTTGTCTGGCAGGCTGACGAAAGCGGTCTGTATCAGTACCAGTTGCCGATTGCCGGGCAGGCCCCGACCGGGCGCTGGCAGCTGGTGTTCGATCTGGGTGACGGCAAGCCACAGCTGTATGAATTTCTGGTCGAGGATTTCCTTCCCGAGCGGCTGGCGCTGGAACTCAAAGGCAGCGACACGCCCTTTGCGCCGCAGGACAACGCCCGCTTTGAAGTCACCGGCCGCTATCTGTATGGCGCGCCGGCTGCCGGTAACCGCCTGACCGGTCAGCTCTATGTCCGACCGCTGCGTGAAGCGGTGGCCAGTCTGCCGGGCTACCAGTTCGGCTCGATCAACGAAGAAGAACTGAGTCAGGATCTGGAGCTGGACGAGCGTGTGCTGGATGCCGATGGCCAGACCCTGCTGGATATCGAAAGCAAGTGGACCGAGGTCCGCTCGCCGCTCAAACTGATCCTGCAGGCCAGCCTGCAGGAGTCCGGCGGCCGGCCGATCACCCGGCGCATCGTTCAGCCGGTGTGGCCGGCGGCCCAGTTACCCGGTGTGCGCACGCTGTTCGAGGGCGAGGAAGTCGACAGCGACGGCGTGGCCGAGTTCGAGGTGCTGCTGGCAGACCCGCAAGGCAACAAACTGGCCGCCGACGCCTTGAACGTCCGGCTGATTCGCGAGCGCCGCGATTACTACTGGAACTTCTCCGAGAGCGACGGCTGGAGCTACCACTACAACGAGAAGTACCTGAACCTCAGCGAGGAAACCCTCAAGGTGGCTGAAGGCGGCACCGCCAAGGTCAGTTTCCCGGTGGAGTGGGGCCCGTACCGCGTTGAAGTCGAAGACCCACAGACGGGCATGCTCAGCAGCCTGCGCTTCTGGGCCGGTTACCGCTGGCAGGACAATGCCGAAGGCGGCGCGGTGCGGCCGGATCAGGTCAAGCTGGCGCTGGACAAGCCGGCCTATGCCAATGGCGATACGGCGAGCGTAACGGTCACGCCGCCGTCAGCCGGCAGTGGCTATCTGTTGGTGGAATCGGCCGATGGGCCATTGTGGTGGCAAGCCATCGACGTGCCGGCCGAGGGCAAAAGCTTCGACATTCCGATCGCCAGCGACTGGGCGCAGCATGACCTGTACGTCAGCGCGCTGGTGATCCGTCCCGGTGAGCGCAAGGCCAATGTCACGCCCAAGCGCGCGGTCGGTCTGCTGCATCTGCCGCTGGACCGCGCCCCGCGCAAGCTGGCGCTGAGCCTGAGTCATGTGGAGAAGATGCGTCCCAATCAGCGGCTGACGGTCAAGGTCAAGGCGCTCAACGCCGACGGCAGCGTGCCGGAAAAGGTTCAGGTACTGCTGGCGGCGGTGGACGTCGGGATTCTGAATATCACCGAATACGTCACACCGGACCCCTTCGCCACTTTCTTCGGCCGCAAGGCCTATGGTGTTGACCAGTTCGATGTGTATGGGCAGCTGATCGAGGCCGGTCAGGGCCGACTGGCCAAGCTGGCTTTCGGCGGTGACGCCGGGCTGGAAGCGGGCGGCAAGCGCCCGGACACCAGTGTGCTGATAGTCGCCCAGCAAAGCGCTCCGTTGCTGTTGAACGCGCAGGGCGAAGGCGAGGTAACGCTGGACATTCCCGACTTCAACGGCGAATTACGCCTGATGGCACAAGCCTGGACCGACGACAGTTACGGCGTGGCCGAAGGCAAGACGCTGGTGGCCGCACCGCTGATTGCCGAATTGTCGGCGCCACGTTTCCTTGCCGGTGGTGACGAGACCAGTCTGGCGCTGGACCTCTCCAACCTGTCCGGCACCGCGCAGACCCTCGAGGTGCAGCTGACGGCCGGTGGCCAGTTGAGTCTGCTCAAACCGGCGGATGCTGAGCTGCAACTGGCGCAGGGCCAGCGCACCACCCTGCAGATTCCGGTGCGCGCGCTCGGCGGTTTTGGCCAGGGCAGGCTGAAGGTCACGGTCAATGGTCTTGATCTGCCGGGAGAAAACCTGCCGCCGCTGAGCCGTGAGTGGACCATTGGCGTGCGTCCGGCCTATCCGGCCAAACTGCTGAACTTCCGCGCTGTGCTCAAGGGTGACAGCTGGAGCCTGCCGGCGGGAACCCTGGAGCAGTACGAGGTGGCCGGGCGTGAAGCCGTGCTGGCAGTGTCCAGCCGGCCGCCGCTGAATCTGGCCGAGCAGATCCGCGCACTCAAGGCCTATCCCTACGGGTGTCTGGAACAGACCACCAGTGGTCTCTATCCGTCGCTGTTTGCCGATGCCGACAGCCTGCAGCGGTTGGGTATTCAGGGTGAACCGGCCGAGGAACGGCAGAAGTCGATCGAGCTGGGCATCGAACGCCTGCTCGGCATGCAGCGGTACAACGGCAGCTTCGGTTTGTGGGGCAGTGACAGTGACGAAGAGTTCTGGCTGACCGCCTATGTCACCGACTTCCTGCTGCGCGCCCGCGAGCAGGGCTTTGCCGTGCCGGCCGAACCCCTGAACCGGGCCAGTGAGCGCCTGCTGCGCTACCTGCAGGAACGCAGCCTGATCGAGGACAGTTACAGCGACAACGCCGAGCAGACCCGCTTTGCCGTGCAGGCTTATGCCGGCTACGTGCTGGCGCGCAGTCAGCAGGCGCCGCTGGGTGCCTTGCGCAGTCTGTTCGAGCGGCGCAGCGATGCACGTTCCGGTCTGTCGCTGGTGCAACTGGCCATCGCCTTGCAAAAGATGGGTGATCAGCCGCGCGCCGATCAGGCACTGGCCGCCGGTCTGGCGCTCAAGCGTGACGACAATCAGTGGTTCCACGATTACGGCAGCGTGCTGCGCGACGATGCCTTGATCCTCGCGTTGCTGCACGAGCACGACCTCGCCGCCAAACAGCGTGATGAACGTCTGTTCACGCTGGCCGATGAGCTGGCCAGCCGGCCCTACCTGTCGACTCAGGAGCGCAATGCGCTGTTCCTCGCCGGGCGTGGTCTGTTGCTGGAACCGGAGCAGGATTGGCAGGCCGAGCTGTCGGTAGGCGGTCAGGTGCGCGCGCTGAGCCATGTCGATTCCGGCGTCAAACTGGCGGGTGCGGCACTCGCCGAGCCGCTGACCCTGAGCAGTCCGGGCGCGGTCACCTTGTTCCAGCAACTGAGCCTGTCCGGTTATCCGCTGAAGGCGCCGACGGCCGGTGGCGAGAACCTCAGCATCCGCCGCGAGTACCTGAGCATGACGGGTGAACCGCTGGATCTGCGCAATCTGGCCAGCGGCGAGCTGGTACTGGTGCATCTGGCTGTGGAGGCCAGGCAGCGGGTGCCGGATGCGCTGGTGATCGACCTGCTGCCGGCCGGACTGGAACTGGAAAACCAGAACCTCGGGCAAAGCGCCGCCAGCCTCAGCGATGCCAGTAGTGCGCTGAAGGACTGGCAGAAGGCCATGCAGAATGTGCCGCCCAAACATCAGGAATTCCGTGGCGACCGCTATGTGGCCGCCGTGGACGTGACCGGCTACGACACCACCCATCTGCTCTATCTGGCGCGTGCCGTCACCCCCGGCACCTACCGGGTTCCGCCACCGCAAGTGGAATCGATGTACCGGCCGAACTGGCAGGCGGTGGGGGAGGCGCCGGTGGAGTTGGTGGTGATGGGGCGCTGACCCTCTCCCCCGGCCCCTCTCCCATAAATGGGCGAGGGGTGACTGCAACAGGTCGACCATGCACGGACTGCTCCCTCTCCCGTTTACGGGAGAGGGCTGGGGGCGCCCGGCTAGGGAGAGGGCAAAAGGAGCAAGGAGGCTCACATGGCACTACGCGAAAATGCCAAACGTCTGCGCACCCAAATGACCGATAGCGAAGCACGGCTCTGGTATCACTTGCGGGCTCATCGTTTCATGGGATTGAAGTTCAAACGGCAGAAGCCCATCGGCCGTTATATTGTCGACTTTGTCTGTCTGGAGTGTTTTCTGATCATTGAGCTCGATGGTGGTCAGCATGCTGAGCAGTGGCAGCAAGATCAGCTTCGCGATGGCTACCTGACGGCGCGGGGTTATCAGGTTCTGCGCTTCTGGAATCATCAGGTTTTGACGGAAACGGATGCGGTACTTGAACAGACCAGACTGGCCATTGGCCCTCTCCCTAGCCGGGCGCCCCTCAACCCTCTCCCGTAAACGGGAGAGGGGGCTGATCCTGCATGGTCGCTGGATTGTTGTATGCCGCGGTCCTCATCTCCCCTCGCCCATTTATGGGAGAGGGGCCGGGGGAGAGGGTAGGTCTTGTATCGCTCAAACAGATCAAGCATGAAGCGTTGGCTGGGTAAATCGCTGCTTCTGCTCATCAGCCTGCTTGCCCTGCTCTGGTCTGCCGACCAGCTGTTCCCGCTGCCGTTGCCGCAGGACGATCAGGCCCGTGTGGTGCTGGCCGAGGACGGTACGCCGCTGTGGCGTTTTGCCGATGCCGAAGGTGTCTGGCGCTACCCGGTGACGCCCGAGGAAGTGGCGCCGCACTACCTGCAGGCGCTGCTGACCTACGAAGACCGCTGGTTCTATCAACACCCCGGGGTCAACCCGTTGGCGCTGGCCCGTGCCGGCTGGCAGAACCTCAGTGGCGGACGTGTGGTGTCCGGCGGCAGCACGCTGTCGATGCAGGTGGCACGCCTGCTCGACCCGCACTCGCGCAGCGTTGCCGGCAAGCTCAAGCAGTTATGGCGCACCCTGCAGCTGGAGTGGCATCTGTCCAAGCGCGAGATACTTACCCTCTACCTCAACCGTGCGCCATTTGGCGGCACGCTGCAGGGCGTGGCGGCGGCCAGCTGGGCCTATCTGGGCAAGCCGCCGAGCCAGCTGACCCATGCCGAAGCCGCGCTATTTGCGGTATTGCCGCAAGCGCCCAGTCGATTGCGTCCGGACCGCCATCCGCAGGCTGCGCAAGCTGCGCGCGACAAGGTGCTGCGGCGGCTGGCAGCCTTTGCTATCTGGACGCCGACGCAGATTGGCGAGGCGCTGGAAGAGCCGGTGCTGCTGGCGCCACGGCAGGAACCGCGACTGGCGCCGTTGCTGGCGCGGCGGTTGAATGGCAAGGACAGCCCGGCGCTGATCCGCACCACGCTGGATGCGGCTTTGCAGCGGCGGCTGGAGGATCTGTTGCTGGGCTGGCGCGCGCGGCTGCCGGAGCACACTTCGTCGGCCATTCTGGTGGTTGAGCACGCTAACATGGCGGTACGCGCTTATCTCGGTTCGGTGGACATCCATGACCAGCGCCGCTTTGGTCATGTCGACATGATCAATGCCCAGCGCTCACCCGGCTCGACCCTCAAACCCTTCCTCTACGGCATGGCACTGGATGCCGGGCTGATTCACTCCGAGTCACTGTTGCAGGATGTGCCGCGCCGCTATGGCGATTACCGGCCGGGTAATTTTGCCGCCGGTTTCAGCGGCCCGGTGTCAGCCAGTGAAGCACTGGCCAGTTCGCTCAATCTGCCGGCGGTGCAACTGCTCGAAGCCTTCGGGCCGAAGCGCTTTGCCGGCGAGTTGCGGGCTGCCGGGGTGCCGTTAAGCCTGCCGGCACTGGCCGAGCCGAATCTGGCGATTATCCTCGGCGGCGCTGGCAGCCGTCTGGAGGAGCTGGTCGGTGGGTATCGCGCACTGGCCCAGGGCGGCAAGGCTGCGCGTATTCGGCTGCAGCCGGATGCACCACTGCTGGAGCGGCGTCTGCTCTCGCCCGGTTCGGCCTGGATCATCCGGCGTATTCTCAGCGGCCAGTCACGCCCGGAGCGTGATCCGCGCGGGGCGGTGCAGCAGGGCTCCCAGCTGGCCTGGAAGACCGGCACCAGTTACGGCTTCCGGGATGCCTGGGCGATTGGCGTGGGGCCGCGCTACCTGATCGGGATCTGGATTGGCCGCCCGGACGGCACGCCGGTGCCCGGTCAGTTCGGTCTGGCCTCGGCCGCGCCGCTGATGCTGCAGGTGCACGACCTGCTGCTGAATCGCGACAGTCAGCGTGGTATTGCTGCACCGGTGGAGAGCACGCCGGCCAGCGTTGGGGTCGCCGCGATCTGCTGGCCGCTGGGGCAGCCGCTGGACAGTCAGGACCCGAACTGCCGGCGCCAGCGTTTTGCCTGGACGCTCGATGGCACCACGCCGCCGACCCTGCAGGCACTGGATCAGCCGCTGGGCTTTGGTTTGCAGCAAACCATTTGGGTCAACGCGCAGGGCCTTCAGACCGCCGCAGGTTGTGCCGGCGCCACTGCGCGGCAACTGATTTTATGGCCTGCAGCTCTGGAACCCTGGCTGCCGCGGCGCGAGCGGCGCAGTGCACGGTTGCCAGCGAGTGATCCGGCCTGTCCGCCCGAGTTACCGGTGGTCAGCGCGCCCTTGTCGATTGTCGGGGTGCGCGATGGTGACCAGCTGCGCCGACCGGCGGCCAGTGCGGAAGCGCTGCGCCTTAAACTCTCGGCCCTGGGGGGCAGCGGGCGGCGCTGGTGGTTTCTCGATGGGGTGCCGCTGACGGACACCGCTGAAGGGGATTTTTTCCATCAGTCCTTCCAGCGGCTGGGCCGTTATCAGCTCAGTGTGCTGGATGAGGCCGGGCAAACCGCGCGGCTGGAATTCAGCCTGGTGCAGTAAGCGCCGTGGTTAGGCGGAGACTCAGGGAGACGGTGAGTCAGCCAGCAGGCTTTCCCGGCGCCCGCCGGCGGCCAGTTTGAGACGGTTACGGCCTTCTTCCTTGGCCTGATACAGCGCAGCGTCGACGCGCTTGTACAAGGCGTCTGCGCCGCTGTCCAGGCGCAGGTCGTAAACGCCGACGCCCAGGCTGGTGGTAATGCTCAGGCGGGTGCCATTCAGGTCCAGTGGCGTTTCGGCGAGGCGAGTGCGGAACTGCTCGGCGATTTGCGCGGCCTGCTCCAGTGTGGTGCCGGGCATCAGCACGCCAAACTCCTCGCCCCCCAGGCGCAGCGGTACATCGCTGTCGCGGCGAAACATCTGCCGCATCAGTTCGGCAAACTGTTGCAGGCATTGGTCGCCAGCGGCATGGCCATGCTCATCATTGACCCGTTTGAAGTAATCGATGTCGAGCAACACCAGCGCCAGGGCAAGGCCCTGTCTTTGTGCGCTGGCGACCATCGCCGGGAACAGGTCATTGAACTGGTAGCGGTTCCCCAGCTGGGTCAGGCTGTCCGTGCGGCTGAGCTGTTCCAGGGCATTGCGCTGGGCCAACAGCTCCTGCTCCAGCCGGATTGAAGTGAGAAATTCTGCATGGCTGCGCCGGCACGACAGCAACAGGTAAATCATGTAGAAGCACAGGCAGACAAACACCGGCCATTGCTCCTGCGTGCCGCGGGCCAGGGCCACCAGACCGGGCAGATTGAGCAGGCACAGGACAACCAGGCAGCGCGGCAGATGCATGGCGAAGGTAAAGGCGAAGGCGGTGCTGAACGCAATGGTGGCAATCACGGTGACCAGATGCGCGGAGGCAAAGTCTGCCCGGTTCAGCACCACAGCATTGATCATGCCCCAGGTGCCGGTGGTCAGGATCACCAGTACCCAGTGCAGGTTGATCCAGCGTTGCAGGCTCTCTACCGTCGAGGTTTCCGGCAGGTGATGAGTCCAGCGCGCGACCAGCATGGCCAGAACGAAAACACTGCCGAGCAGGCCGTAGGCGGTCAACTGGCTGTTTGGCGGCAGCGCCAGCCAGGTCAGCAGCCACGCTACCAGGTAAAAGCTCGAGCCCAGTTTCGTGCGGTTGTGCATCTCCCGCGCTTCACGCCAGAGGGCGAAGTGTTTTGGGCAGCTGGATGGGATCTCGGCAATCATGCGCGTGGCTCTGAGCATAACTCCCTCAGCCTAGACAATTTTCCTGTGTTGTCAGCTTATTGCTGCGGATAGCTCTGCATGGCCTCTGCGACCGCGTCACGCAGGGTCTGGGCGCTGTTGGCGTTGTCATAACCACTGATTTCGGCCGAGTCACCTGACCACACCGGCTGACCGCTGCGGGCATCGAAGAAGTCGATCTGCACGCGCAGGACCTGTTGGGTTGAATGCACCGGCCCCGACGTGCCCACGCCATAGCCGTCGCCATAGGGACCGCGGCCATAAAATCCGCCGACGTCGGCGGGCTGATAGATCTCCACCTCGCGGGTCAGCACGCTGGCGCTGACCAGCAGATCAGGCTGTGCCGTGCCCTGCACGGGGCGCAGGCCACTTTGATCAAGGCTGGTACTGATGCTGTCGCTGAGCAGCTGTGCACTGACCCAGCCGCTGCCGGCCGGCAGCACGTCATTGCGCCAGGCCCAGCTGCGGTAAAGCGCAAAGTCACGCTGTGCAGGCGGGTAGTTGCTGCGGTCGAAGTTCCCGGCCGCCGACGCCGGTGCCGGCGGATAGGGTGTGGACTGGGCAGTGTAGGGGTTTGGGGTCTGCTGACAGGCGCCGAGCACCAGCAGCAGACACAGACTGACCGGATATTTCATGTTCAACCTCCGCAAGGACGGCACAGCCAGTGCAGGTAGCGGCCCAGACCGCTGTAAGCCGGGTGGCGGCGATAGGCCAGCTCCATCTCCAGCAGCTCATCCAGTTCGGCCCGTTTCTGGAATTCGGCGGGCATATAGTCATGGAACACCCGCACACCGCTGCGCTGGCGGATCTGCCAGTCGTTGTTCATCTGTGATTCGAGTTCGCGCGGGTCGATCGGCTGCTGCGGAGTAAGACTCTGCTTTTCACCGGCAAGTTCATCACTGCGCAACTTGCGGAAATGCCCCTTGAGCAGATTGCGGTAGACCAGCGCGTCGCGGTTGTAGAACGCCAGCGACAGCCAGCCATCGCCGCTGGTGAGTTGATGCAAGACCGGCAGAATCGCCTGTGGTTGCGCCAGCCATTCCAGCACGGCATGGCAGAGCACCAGGTCGTAAGGTTCGCGCAGCTGGTCAGACAGTTCCTGCCAGGGCGCCTGAATAAAGGTGGCGCTTTGCCCGGCGCAGCCGAAGCGCTCGCGGGCGGCCTCCAGCATCGGCTCGGCTGGCTCGGCAAGTGTCACCTGATGACCACGTTCGGCCAGCCAGAGTGACATGTGACCCAGACCTGCGCCGATATCCAGCACCCGCAGTGGTCGCTCGGGCAGCACTTCAGCCAGATCCGCCTGTAACACGGCCAGGCGTATGGCACCCTTGGCACCACCGTAGATCTTTTCCGCAAAACGCCCGGCCAGCGCGTCGAAGTGACGATCTTTCATCGGACGAATCGCCGTTCGTTATCCGCCAGTTTGCTATCCACTACCTGTTGCATGTCGATGCCCAGTTCGGCGCAGAGCAACAGCAGGTAAAGCACTATATCGCCGACTTCTTCGCCAGCATGCTGCAACGCTGCCGCCGGCAGCTGACGTGACTGTTCCTCCGTGAGCCACTGGAAGATTTCCACCAGCTCGGCCATCTCCACGCTGGCGGCCATGGCCAGATTCTTCGGGCTGTGAAAGCCGCGCCAGTCATTGGTGTCGCGAATGCGGTGCAGGCGAGTGGTCAATTCTTTGAGGTTCATCGGCAGTTTCCTTGCGCTATCTGCATAGCTTCCCGCCCGCGCGAATGGCAGGCAAGCGCTGGATGCAAAAGGTTTGCAGATTGCGATGTGACGGGACGCTGCAATCCGCTATCCAAAGCCCACCAGTGACAGGAAGGTGCACTTCCAGTCGTCTGGTTACAGCAACTCCGTGATTTTGGGCCACGTTCTGCGTGGCTTTTTTTTGGGTTGGTGTATGTGTGGGCGGCACGGATTGGAAATCCGATGCTGATTTTTGGCTGGCATTGGCTCTTCGTCAGACCCAAACGCTTTCCTCGGCTTTAACTACAGGTTGCGCCTTGCACGGCGCCTTACTTTCTCTTTGCCGCGCAAAGAGAAAGTAAGCAAAGAGAAAGCGCGCCCGGCATCCGGCCCCAAGCGCTGCGCACTTGGGGTTCGTTCGCTCCATCGCCGCTCCGGGGGTCCGCTGTGATGGGCCTTCCCTGGCCCAGCACAGCTCTCGCGGCATCCATGCCGCTCAACCCCTTCCACGTCGATTCCGCTCACCCTCCTGACGGGACTGTTGGTCCGTG
>JACCEA012052647.1_pt1 | contig 11355 bp, 9 predicted proteins | sample 7449851 | NCBI WGS metagenome assembly JACCEA01 (sample SAMN15323453, study PRJNA562643) | freshwater metagenome | isolation source: river surface water | place: USA:Blue River Watershed | collected 2017-08-18 | reverse complement strand
CTCGAAGCCGGTGACCAAGCGCATTTGACCGTAGGCGGTTTGCATGAACTCTTGCATGGCCTGCTTGGCGTAGCCGGCCTCGCGCTGGCTGTGGGCGAACAGCTTGACGGTGGCGATGTTGGTGTAGGCGTCGGTGATGCGGCCCGTCATCAGGCTGCGGGCGTCGGCCTGGGCCTGGGCCACCTGGCCCAGGCGCGGCACGAAGTAGCGCAGCGCCAGCAGGTACAAGGCCAGCCACACGCCGAAGGGCAGCATCAACCAGGCGTCGAAGCTGGCCACGATGGCGACCAAGGTGCCGAAGTACACGACGACGTAGACCAGGATGTCGGCCACGATGAGCCAGGTGTCGCGCACCGCCAGCGCGGTTTGCATCACCTTGGTGGCGATGCGCCCGGCGAACTCGTCGCCAAAGAAAGCGAGGCTTTGCTCCAGCATGCGGCGGTGGAACACCCAGCGCAGGCGCATGGGGAAGTTGCCGAACACGCCTTGGTACTTGGTCAGCGCCTGGCCCATGGCCAGCAGCACGCTGGCCACCAGCACGCCCAGCAGGGTCAGCAGCACGGGCTGCGGCTGCGCCCACAGGGTGGCCGGGTTCAGGCCGCTCAGCCAGTCCACCAAATGGGCCATGAGGCTGAACAGCAGGGCCTCGGCGGCCGCGATGCCGGCCGTGAGCAGCGTGACCGCCAGCAGGTGCGGGCGCACCCCTTCGGCGCAGCGCCACAGGAAGGCGAAGAACGAGGCCGGCGGTTGCGCGGGGCGGGCGGCGGGGTAGGGGTCGACGAGGCGCTCAAAGCGCCGGGCCAGGGCGGTCAACAAGGGCATGGGCGGCAGTGTCTCAGCGCGCCGCGCCCAGTGCACGTGTGGCGGCCTGCCGGCACAGGGCCTCGTCTTGCCCCCGCTGCGCCCAGTCCCACGCGGCGTGGGTCAGTTTGATGGCGTGGTCGTCGGTGTGCGCCAAGGCGCGGGCGCGCAACGCGGGCCAGCCTTCAGCCGCGGGCTCGGGCTCGGTGGCCAGGCCAACGCCCCGCCAACCGCTGGCCAGCACGGCGGCCGCCAGGTGCAGGCTGAAGGCGCGCAGGGCGTCGGTGGTGGCGTGCGCTGGCAGCAGCGGGCCCAGCACGGCCAGGGCGCGCGTGGCCGTCACGGCGTGCAGCAGGGTGAAGTTGCCGCTGCGGGCGTAGGCATCCAGAGCCCAGGCGGCCAGGTCGTGCAGCGTGCGCGCTTGCAACTGCAAGCGCGGCGCCAGGGCCTGGAAGTCAGCGTTGGACGACCACGCCTGCATGCGTGCGGCAATCCAGGCGCGGGGCAGGTCGTTCGGCTGGGGCAAGGCACGCAGCGCATCGAGCCAGGCGGGCAGCGGCAGCTCACCGGGGTGCGCGGCCGGTTGCGTGGGCACCGCTTGGTCGCGCTGGCCCCACCAGGCCAGGGCCAAGGCCAACTCGCCCGCGTGGCCCGATTCCCAGGCGTGGGCCGTGCGGATCAGCCCGTGAAAGGCCACGGCGCCGGCGTGCGCCATGCGCGCGGGCAAGCGCTCGGCCACGACGGACGCGGCGCCCTTGTTGGCGATGCGCATGCGCAGCCCGGCCTCGTCGGCGTCCAAGCCGGGCCAGGGCGCGCGTGGCGGCTGTTGGGCGCGCTCGCGCCGGTCGAAGGCTTGCAGCGTGGCTGAGTCGGCGCCCAAGGCGCTGAGCGCGTGAAGGGCCATGGGCAAGTGGCTGGCGTAAGCGGGCGCCGGGCCGCTGTGGGCGGTGTGGGCGTCGGTGTACTCCGGGGCCAAGGCCAGTCCGGCCTCCAGCAGCGCGTGCAGGGTGGCGTTCATGGGGCCACCTCGGCCGTCGGCCAGGTCAGCTCGAAGGGGTTGCCGTCCGGGTCGGCGAAGTACAGCGATTGGGTCAGGCCGTGGTCCACCACCGCGGGCCGCTGCCCCAGGTGCGCGTGCAGATGGTCCTGCCAGGCGCTGCGCTGCCGCGGGTCGATGCGCAGGGCCACCGTGCCGCGGTGCGGCTGGGGCGCGGTGTCCGGGCGCTCGAACAGGGCCAGGTGCAGCATGCCGGCCGCGTCGGCCACGGTGAGCGGGCCGCCGTCGGCCGCCCAATGCGCCAGCGCGGGAACGCGGTGCAGGCCCAGCACCTGCGCGTACCAGCGCTCGGCGCTGGGGCGGTGGCGCACATGGACGTGCAGGTGATCGATGGCGACGAAGTTGGGCGGCGCGGTGCGCATGGGGGCTCCTGGTGGACGAATGGGCGCTATCGTGCAAGTTGAAGTGAACTTGAAGTCAAGCCCGCCATGACCAAAACCCAACACCCGGCGGCGGCCACCTCCGCCGCCATGCCCATCGGCGAGCTGGCCCGCCGTGCCGGCGTGGCCGCCAGCGCGCTGCGCTTCTACGAGGCCGAGGGCCTGATCCACGGCAGCCGCAGCACCGGCGGCCGCCGCCAGTACCCGCGCGACACCCTGCGCCGCGTGGCCTTCCTGCGCGCCGGGCAGCGCGTGGGTCTCACGCTGGACGAGTTGCGCCGCGCCCTGGCCACCTTGCCCGAGGGGCGCACGCCCACCAAAGCCGATTGGGAGCGCCTGGCCCGCCAATGGCAGGCCCTGCTGGACGAGCGCCTGGCCTTGCTGCAACGCCTGCGCGACACGCTGGGCGGCTGCATCGGCTGCGGCTGCCTGTCGCTCAAGGCCTGCGCCCTGTACAACCCCGACGACGCGGTGTCCGCGCGCGGGCCCGGGGCGCGGCGCTTGATGCTGGGCGAGCCGCTGTAAGGAAAGGGCAAGTTCGTGCGACCCCATTCAACTTGATTGGAGCCTCGCATGACCTTGCCCCTGTTCCGTCGTCGCTGCCTGCCCCTGTTGGCCCTGGCTTGGGCGGCTCAGTCCCCACCAGCGGCGCAGGCCGCCCCCCGCGCCCCTGCAGCCCCGACGGCCTTCGAGCTGAGAGGCCCCAGCCTGCGCGGCGAGCCCTACGACTTGGCCCGGCAACGTGGGCGTGTGGTGATGGTCGTGTACTGGTCCACGGAATGCGCCGTGTGCGGGGACAAGTTGCCCGAACTGCGCCAGAACTTGGCCGGCTGGGCCACCAAACCGTTCGACCTGGTGCTGGTGAACGTGAACGCCAAGGAAGGCGACTGGCGCCGCTACGAGCAGTTGCAGGCACTGACGCATCCGCAAAGCGCCCAGCGTGCCGTGGCCCTGTGGGCCGGTGCGCCGGGCTTCCGCCACAGCCTGTCCGGCAAGCCCTCGCAGTTGCCGCTGACCTTGGTGTTCGATCCCACCGGCACCGAGCGCTTGCGCGTGGCCGGCCGCGTGCCCGCCGAAGCCTGGGACACCGTGGCGGAGTGGCTGCCATGAGCGCGCGGATGCCCATGGGGGCGGGTTGGGTGCTGGCGCTCGCCATGGCGCTGGCCGCTTGCGCCCAGACGGGGCCTGCCCGTCAGGAAGCCGAGGTGGTCTTGCCACTCCAACGAGCGTGGTTCGAGGGGCGCTTGGTCGAGTACATCTCCACCGATGTGTCGGACGCCGGCATGGCCGCCATGATGGGCGTCAACCACGCGCCGCGACTGCGCCAGGCGCTGCCCCTGCCGGGCCAGCCCTCGGCGTTGGAGCGGGTCTACAAGTTCCCTGGCAACGAACAGATCAGCGTCTTTCAGTCGGCGCCGCAGCCTGCCGGGCCGGAGAACCAAGACCTTGGCTACAGCCCACTCTGGCGGGTGGTGGAGGTGCGCTGGGTCGCCGGACGAGCGGTCCAGGAATTGCGCTCCGAAGAGGCCGTTCTGGCCGCCGAAGCGCGCGGCGAGGTCCAACTCACGGTGACCGATGTCGTCGTCAACTGCCCTGTCACGCGGGGCACCGATGGGCGGGCCTTGCGCGGTGTGCGTTAGCGCGGCTTGGGCTCGCCCAAGTGCCGCTTGAGCCAGTTCGCCATCTCCCATTGCACTTGGCCGGCGGCCTCGCGGCTGGCCAAGGCGTGGCCCTCCAGGGGCAGCACGGTCAAGCGCACGGTTTGGCCCAGGCCGGCCAGGGCGTGGTACAGCCGTTCGCTTTGCAGCACGGGGGTGCCGCTGTTGGGGTCTTGCTCGCCGTGCAGCAGCAGCAGCGGCTCTTTGATCTGGTTGGCGAACAAGAGCGGCGACAGGCGCAGGTAGGCCTCGCGGGCCTCCCACAGGTTGCGGCGCTCGCTTTGAAAGCCGAAGGGCGTGAGCGTGCGGTTGTAGGCGCCGCTGCGGGCGATGCCGGCTTTGAACAAGTTGGTGTGGGCCAGCAGGTTCACGGCCATGAAGGCGCCGTAGCTTTGGCCGCCGATGGCCAAGCGGCGCACGTCCACGCTGCCCAGTTCCTCGGCCTGGTCGACGATGGCGCGGGCGTTGCGCTGGATTTGTTCCAGGAAGTTGTCGTTGACGGTTTTGGCGTCGCCCACGATGGGCATGGTGGCGTCGTAGATGACCACGTAGCCCTCCAGCGCCAGCCAAGCCGGGCTGCCGGGCGGGGGCCACTGGCTGCGCTCGCTTTGCTGCGCTTGCTGGCTGGCCAGTTGGGGGTCGGTGTACTCCAGCGGGTAGGCCCAGATGAGGGCGGGGCGCTTTTGGCCTTCTTGCCAGTCGGGCGGCAAGGCCACCCAGAAGCTCATGTCCACGCCGTCGTCGCGCTTGAAGCTCACGAACGCGCGGCGCAGCGCACGCACCGGGGCGGGGGGCTCTTGGGGGGCGGTGAGTGCCGACCAGTTGCCCCCTTCGCGCACGCCCCACTGCCGCACTTCCAGCGGCTTCTCGATTTGGGTCAGCAGGCGCTTGGTGTCCAGCCACTGCAGGGGCAGCTCGAACTGGTTGTCGGCCTGGAACACGCGCTGCACGGGCAGGTCGCGCACGTGGTAGCGGTCCAGGAAGGGGCGCTCGCCGCGCGGGGTGACCCCTTGGCCGCTGAACCAGAAGGCGCCGTCGGGCGAGGTGTGCACCACGCGGTGGCCGTTGGGGGCCGTGCGCATCAAGGGCAGGCCGGGGTGGCGGTTGCGCTCGCGCAGCGAGTAGTCGACGAGCACCCGGCTTTGCGAGCCGTCCAGCGGCAGCAGGTAGGTGCGGGTCCAGTTGCGGGCGCGGTCGATCTCGGCCAGCAAGGCGTGGGCGCCGTCCTCCAAAAAACGCAGGCGCGCGAAGCGGTGCGGGATGCGCTGGATCTCTTCGGCCTCGCCGGTGTAGGGCGCGTTCAGGCGCATGACGCGGTCGCGGTAGGCCACGCGGGCGTTGGGGTTGCCGCCGTCTAGGGCCTCGGCCCAGTACACGCTGGCGTCACGCGTGGGCGCGCCATAGAACACGCGCGGGCCGGGGACGGTGCCGTTCACGGGCACCCCCAGCCGCGACGGCACCTTGGCGATCTCGCGCAGCACGCGGCCCTGGGCGTTGCGCACCTCCACCACCTGCGGGAAGTCGTCCCAGGTCAGCAAACGCGGAAACGGGCGTACCAGGCGTTCGGTCAGCAGGGCTTGGCCCTCGCCCAGCACCGACAGGCTGTGGAACAGGCCGGGCTCGCCCAGGCGCTGGAAGCTGGCGCTGGCCAGGTGGATGCGCACCACCTGGCTGCGCGCTTGGTGCTCGAACAGGGCCACGTCGTGGTCGCTGCGCAGCAAACCGGTGTGCGGCGGCTCGGGCGTGCCGCGCCCGCTGTGCTCTTGCGACTCCGGCATCGGCAACGGGTCTTTGGGTGCCGGGCCGAGGTTGGCCGGCACCGCCAGGGCCAGCAGCTCGCCGCCGTTCCACCACACGCCGTCGCTGTCGCCCAGCACGTTGTTGAGCCGCAGGCCCGGCACCGGCTGCGGGCCGCCCACGGTGCTGCGGCCCACCCACAGCTCGGTGGCCCAGGCGGTGCGGCGCTGCAGCACGTAATGGCGACCGTCGGGCGACCACTGGAAGCCGTGCCACGTGCCCCCCGCCGGCAGGGCGATGCGGCGCTCGTTGCCGGGGCGGGCGTCGGTGGGGCGGAGGCTCAGGCCCACCAGCGCGTTGCTGGGCAGCGCGCTGCGGTTGGCCGACTCGAAGCGCAGCCCGGCCAAATGCAGCATGGGCCGCGCCATCTCGGCCAAGGGCACGTAGCGGCGCGGTTCCACCAGCGCCAGCCAGCGGCCGTCGGGCGAGGCCTGCACGCGCGCGGGCAGCGGGGCGTCGATGGCGGCGCGCACCGCGGGCGAAGGCTGGCGGTAGGGCTCGGCCCAAGCGGGCAGCGCCAAGGCGCAGGCCCCGGCCAGTGCCCAGACCCAGCGCGTCACAGCCGCACCCCCATGGCCCAGGCCAGCAAAGGCAGGCTCACCGCCGCCAGCGCGGTGGACAGCAAGATGGTGCGCGACACGGCCGGGTCGTCGGCGTCCAGCCGCTGGGCCAGCATGGCCACGTTGGCCGCGCTGGGCAGGGCGCAAGCCAGCACCAGCACCGTGGCGGCCTGCGGGGCCAGCCAGCCCTGGCCTACGGCCCATTGCGCGCCCAGTCCCGCCAGCAGCGGGTGCAACAGCAGCTTCACCGCCGTCAGGCCCCAGGCCAGGGATGAAGAACCCGCCGCGGCCCCCTGAGCCGGCGCCTGCTGCAGGGCCAAGGCCAAGCCCAAGCACAACAGCGCCAGCGGCGTGGTGGCCTGGGCCAGCAGGCTGAGCGTGCGCTCCAGCGGGGCCGGCAGTGCCCAGCCGGTCAGCCCCAGGGCCAGGCCGGCCAGCACGGCCCACGGCAAGGGGTTGCTGGCCGCCAGCCGCAGGCCCTGCGCCCAGGTGCCGCCGCCCAAGATCAGGCAGACCGAGGTGGTCAGCACCAGGTCGAACACGATGGTGGCGGCCACCGGGGCGGCGGCCGAGGCGCCCATCAGGCCCGCGATCAGCGGCAGGCCCATGAAGCCGGTGTTGGGAAAAGCCGCGATCAGCGCCGCCAAGCCCCGAGGCCGGGTCGCCAGGCCCGCGCGCCCGGCCAGGCCCCAGGCCGTGCCCACCACGCCCAAGCTGGCCAGCGCGTACACCGGCAGCAGCGCCGCACCGGCAAAGCCTTGCTGGGCCCAGTCGCGCCCCATCAGCAACAGCAGCGCCGGCAGGGTGAACAGCATCACCACGCTGTTGAGCCCAGGCAGCGCCTGGCGCGCCCACGGGCTGCGGTGACCCACCGCGTAGCCCAAGCCGATCAGCAAGAAAAAGGGCAGGCACAGCCCCAGCACCAACAACATGGCGCGAGTATCGCGATGGTTACAGGCGCCACCGGGTCGGGCGCCTAACATCGGCGCATGAACGCGAGCGAAACCCTGGGCCAGCCCGGCGACCGACTGGGCGTCTGGCGGCTCGACGCGCCCTTTGCCAAGGCCCCGTCCGGCTACTGGTGGCGGGCGTCGCACACCAAGTCCGGTCAGGCGGTGCTGCTGCTGATCTACGCCGACACCGCCGACGCCGGTGCCGTGCTGCTGCGCATGGCCGGCACCGACGGCCACCTCTGGACCCACCCCGACATTGCCTGGCCGCTGGACTCGGGCATGAACGCCAACCAGCAGCCCTACGTGGTGATGCCGCTGCTGGCGGGCACGCCGCTGACCGAGGGCTTGGCCGCCGCATCGCTGCGCCGCCGCCTGGAGTGGGTGGTGCAGCTGTGCGAGTTGCTGCTGCTGGCGCAGCAGCAGGGCCTGTCCCTGGTCGAGCTCGACCCCAGCCTGCTGTGGGTCGGGCCGCAACAGCAGCTTCGCTTGCACGCGCTGGCCTTGCTGAACGTGAGCCACAGCGCCACGCAAATGGGCAGCCTGCAGGGTCAGATTTGCCGCGCCGCCCTGCCGATGCAAAGCCCCCAGGCCGTGCCCGGCGCCGCCGGCACGCCGGCCGACCAGGCCTACCGCGTGGGCAAGCTGGCCGGCTGGCTGGTCACCGGCCGCTGGCGGCCCGACGCCGACGGCAGCCTGACCCCGTCGCAAACCCTGCTGCAGTGGCTGAGCCTGCGCACCGAAGCCCGCGACGCGCTCAACGCCCTCTTGGTGCGCGCCGTGGCCGACGACCCGGCCGAGCGGCCGCAAGACCTGGTGGCCTTGGCCGAAGCCGTGGAGGCCTGGCTGGACGACGCCGGCGGTCATGGCAGCGGGGCGGCGCCCCTGGATGCGCTGCCGGCATCGGCCCCGGCCAGCCCAGCCGCCACGCCAGCCCCTCGCGCCTTGCGCGCCCCGGTGGCGCGGCCCAAGGCGGAGTCCGCCCCCGTCGCAGGGCCTGGCCGCGAGTCGCGATCCACCCCAACGCCGACCCCCGGGCGACCCGGCCTGGCGCCGATGCTGATCGGCGCCCTCGTCGTCGTGGGCGTGGCCCTGGCGGTGGCCGTGTACTGGTGGAAGTTTCGCGGCGGCTGATGCCCCAGCCGCGCGCGGGTCGCTGACTATCATCCCCGGATGAATCCCGAGACGCGCTTGGGCGAGGGAGACCCCCGGCGGCGTCGGCGCCGGATGGGCTCTTCGTCGTCGGCCTCCTCCCCTGCCCGATCGCCGTCGCGCCAGCTCGTGCGCCCGGATCGTTGGGCGCGCGCCGCCTGGGCCGTGGCCCTGCCTTGCTTGCTGCTGGCCCTGTACCTGGCCGCCATCCACCCTTTGGGTGCGGGCTGGGCCGTGCCGGCGGTGCTGGGGGTGGCGCTGCTGGCGCGCTACTTCTGGACCACCTGGCCCGGCTGGATGCTGGCGCTGGTGCCCTTGATTGGCCTGGCGCCGTGGACCGGCTGGTTGTGGCTGGAGGAGTGGGACTTGCTCGTGCTGGCCAGCGCGGCGGGCGGCTACGCCGCTTGGGCCGGTCCGCACCGCCACACGCCCCCACCGGTGCAGGCCGTGTGGCGACGTGCTTTGCGCTGGCGCACCTCGGCTCTGGTGCTGATGGCCCTGGCCGCGGCGTCGGCCGGCTTGAGCGTGATCCTGGGCGTGAGCGATGCGGGCGGGCTCGACCTGTACGCCTACCAGGGCTACTTCGAGTCGGGCCAAGCGCTGCGCGCGGGCAAGCCCGTGCTCGCCCTCCTGTTGATGCTGCCCCTGTGGCACCGCGCCGCAGCGCGCGCTCCACAAACCTTGACGCCCGCCCTGGGCGCTGGCTTGTGCGGCGTGCTGCTCGTGGTCAGCGCCGGGGCGCTGTGGGAGCGCCTGGCCTACACGGGCTTGACCCACTTCAGCACCGACTACCGCACCACCAGCGTGTTCTGGGAGATGCACGTCGGCGGCGCCGCGCTGGACGGCGCCTTGGCGCTGAGCCTGCCCTTCGGCTTGCTGGCGCTGTTGCGCGCCCAAGGCCGCTGGGGCTTCGCCTGGGCGCTGGGGCTGCTGCTCTTGGGCCTGTACGCCACGATCACCACGTTCTCGCGCGGCCTGTACCTGGCGGGCGCGCTGGCCCTGCCGCTGACGCTGGGCTTGTGGATGCGCCAGCAGGCGCGCGCGCGCGCCGCGCCGCCCCCAGCTGCGGGCGATGTGTGGCCTGCTGCGCCGATGCCGGCGCTGATGCCGACTGGCGCTAGCGTCGGCAACCTGGCCTTGTTGATCACTTTGGGGGCCATGGTGGCCTGGGGCATGCACCTGGCCGCCGGCCCACGTGGGGTGTTGGCCGTCTGTGGGGCCATGGTGGCCTTGGTGCTGCAACCCGTGTCCAACCCCGAGTTGGGCCACCGCGAGCGGGTCTTGAGTTGGGGGTTGGGGGCGGTGATGGCCGTGCCGTTGGTGGGCCTGGGCGCTTTGCTGGCCACCTGGGTGGACAAGCTCGCCTACGGCCTGTATGCCCTGGCCTGGTGCTTGTGTCTGCTGCTCGCGCGCTTGGCGTGGTCTGGGCGCTACCCATGGCGCAGCCCCGTGGGCGACAGCCTGCGCGCCATGGCTTGGTTGTCCACCGTGGGCTTGGCCGCCGTGGTGGCCTGGAACTGGGGCGGCGTGCCCGCCGTGGAGCGGGCTTGGTGGCCGTTGGCGCTGTTGAGTCTGGCCTGGCTTTTGAGTCAAGGTGGCGCGGTGGGCCGTGCGCTGGCCCCCTTGGGCTGGCGGCCCCGTGCGCTGACCGTCGGCGCCGTCATCGCCTCGGGTGCCGTTGTGGTCGGGCTGGCGGGCAGTGCAGGCCACCCAGAGCAAAACTCGGTAGCGGCCGCGGAGTCCGCCAGCACGTGGTCGCACTGGTCGCGCGGCTTGACCATGACCGACGTGGCCGGTGGCGAGTGGATCGGCGTTGGGGCGGGTCGTTACACCGCGCACTTTGCCGACAACGCCCCGGTGGACGAGCGCATCGGCGACCTGCGTTTCTTGGGCGGCACCCCGCCCCGAGTTGCTCTGAGCGCTGGGCGCCATGCCTTGGACGCTGGGGCTTTGCTGCGCCTCACCCAGCGCCTGGACGCCGCGCCAGCCGACCTGCGCCTGGGTGTGCGGGTGCGCAACCCCGTGCAGTTGCAAATGCTGGCCGAGGTGTGCGAGCGCGGTCTGACGCACAGCACCGCCTGCCACACCCAAAGCTTGACCCTGCCCGCCGCCGACGCCTTCCGCTGGGTCACCCTCACGCTGGGTGGCAACGGGGAGCTGGGCCAAGGCACTTGGCCGCGGCGCGGCGTGGCCCTGTCGCTGGCCGTGGAGACCCCGGGCACCAAGGTGGAGATCGCCGGGGTGAGCTTGAAGGGCGCCGACGGCCAAGAGTTGCTGCGCAATGGCGACTTTGCCGACGGACTGGCGCACTGGTTCCACAGCAGCGACCGCCACCACCTGCCCTGGCACGCCAAGAGCCTGCCGCTGCACTGGTACTTCGAGCAAGGTGGCATCGGCCTGGTGCTGAGCCTGGGCCTGTGGGCCGTGGCCTTGGGGCGGGTCAGTTGGGGCAATGCCGCAGGCCATCCCTTGGCGCCGGCCTTGGCCGGTGCGTTGTTGGGCTTCATGGTGGTGGGCTTGTTCGACAGCCTCGTGGATGGCGCACGCCTGGCCTTCTTGTACGGCACCCTGGTGTGCTTGGGCTTGGGGCTGAGAACGCCCCCGCCTCCGGCCGTGCCCGTGCCTCCGGCCCCTGTGCCCGAGCCCGCGAGCGCCTGATGGCCGGCCCGGGACTCAACGCCGCGCAGATGAGCGCGGTGCAGCACGTGCACTCGCCCTGCTTGGTGCTGGCCGGCGCCGGCTCGGGCAAAACACGGGTCATCACGCACAAGATCGCCCACCTGCTGCAGCAGGGGATGCGCGCCGACGCGATCGCCGCCATCACCTTCACCAACAAGGCGGCGCAAGAAATGCGCGAACGCGCCCGCGAGCTGGTGGGCCCAAAGCCGGCCAAGGCGCTGACCATCGCCACCTTCCACGGGCTGGGCGTGCGCCTGCTGCGCGAAGAGGGCGAGCGCCTGGGGCTGAAGCCGCAGTTCTCCATCCTGGACAGCGACGACG
>JACCEA010892618.1_pt1 | contig 11355 bp, 13 predicted proteins | sample 7449851 | NCBI WGS metagenome assembly JACCEA01 (sample SAMN15323453, study PRJNA562643) | freshwater metagenome | isolation source: river surface water | place: USA:Blue River Watershed | collected 2017-08-18 | reverse complement strand
TGATTCATATCAAAGTCCGAGAGTTGCACTTTAACAAAGCAGCTAGGCGAGTAATCTATTGGCTTAGATGATGAAGTCAAAGTGTAGTAAGTTGCTCTTGAAATATCTCTGGAATTTGCCAAAGTAAACCTATTCATTTTTAAACTAGAGACGTCGATGGCTTCAGAGAAGTTTAATAGCAATATTCGGTCTGACAGTTGCACATCAAATCCAGTCAATGACGGAGAGCTAGCATCATAATATAAAGCAATTGGTTGCATCGCTGCATCGTTGTATATTGGCTCGCATGGATTGGGTGGGAATGAATTGTCATAGGCGATTCCCTTTACCATTGTCAAGAAAGTATGATTTACATTTATTCCCAACGGATACTTCATCAAAACCCTTTCTCGTTCGGTTACTGGATAACCAACATTTAAATCCAATATTACTTCTCGAGTCAGATAACTTGATTTCGCTCTAGGTGGGTTACGGATAACGTAACTACTTGTCATATTGCTCCTCGAATCAACAAGGCTAATGGTTCCATCCAGATCCAAAGAGTCAATTACTATTTCCTTGTTGAATGTTAAAACAATATTGCCCTGTGCTAAGTTCAAAATATAAGACACTAAATATGGTGGTGATCGATCATTGACTAAATATGAACATGGCAGATTAGCAGATTTTGAAAGTCTTTTCCCATTAATATCTGTCACTGCAGTGGACAATATCAATATTTTGAAACTGTCCTTTGAATTAAGAGGAATATATTGTTGTATACGCGACTTGTCTCTATCTGACAAATATATTCTTAATCCAGGACCCGATTGAAGGAGCTCGTAAGAGGATATTGAGGACAAGCCATACGATGCGGAAAAATCACTAGCTCTGATGATGAAAGATGGAGGCGAAAAAGAAACTAACTCAATATAAAATGACATTTCTAACAATATAAAGCCTTCATCCATATTTAAGTGGAAAGATGTAAATTGGACACCATCATTAATGGCAGCCCCAGAATTCATGACAACAGCACGATTCGCTCTTGGAGAAGAATCGACAGGCATTTTCCCTCCTGACATGAACAAAAATGTAGTTGCTTGTCCAGTAGCAATTTTGTATGACGTCAATTTCGCGCGTATTGGCATCAAGTCCATGATAAATAAAGAACTTATTAGCGAGTGTTGACGATTTGGAACCTCAATATCACATCCAGATAAGTCTGTTTGGAAACCACTCAGTGAGATCATTCTGAACGAAGATCCAACAACAGAAGAAACATTGACAGCTTCCGTCATATACACCGTCATATTATCCAAACTCGGATGTAAGTAAACTCCAAGTAATTGCGGAGGAGTAAAGTCTCCGTAAATCCGGTCCGCTTTCTTAATAGATGCATCCATGAAATTTCCCGCTACATCGGTAATCGCATAAGCTCCAATGTACAAAAAAGTTGTGACTGTAGAATGACCTAATGGCCCCAACATTTGAATATTTCTATAAACTTGTGGACTGAGCAAAATCGTCATTGTTGTATTAACGATACCATCAATGACACAAAACTCACTCAAGCTTGTAGAATTGCTCTGGCCTATTGCATTATCAATTGTGGTTTGCTCGCTATCCCATACTAAACTTGAAGTGTAAGATAATATGAATTGCGATAAATTCGCTTTCTCCAAAATAACAGGTTTAGAAAATTCCAAGTTCAATGCGAGATTATCCAGATCAAGAGAAAAGTGAACAACTTTGGGTGAAATTGAATCAGCAACAAATGCGGAAGGAGGCATAAATGCCACAGGAACGATACGGTTGTAGTCCTTTCTCCTTTTTCCCTCAGACGATTCTGATAAATTTCGCAAACTCTTAACAAAATCAGTCGAAACGGATAAGAAACAGGTGCTATTCGAATTACAAAACCCTAATGAAGATTTGATCGTCATTTGATCAACCTTTGATAAATGCAACACCAAAGAAGTAGTCTTTGCACTGCTGGTTACTATATCTGAACCTCCCAAAGTGAAACTCTTCGATGTTGGAATGAGACGATCATCAGAAGTTAACATTGCGTGGGACAATTGTAAAGTGTCCATTTCAATTGGTTTCGAGAAATTGAAAACAACTAGATTCGAAGACAAATTAATGGACCAGTCCACAAGCGTTGGGAGGGTTTCATCGGGTATTAATAGGGATACTTTCAAAGCTTTGTTGGTGGGAACATCCACCAACTGATTTTCCAGAAAAGAATTATCCGTAATAAATTCACGTAAAGCGACCACATAAGTGTACTCGTCGGATTTTCCCAAGTATGAAAATGCTCTCATTTTCACAAGCAGTTGCGGCTTCAGCAAAAACTCAAGATAAATACCGTTTTGAGTTGTTAATAACTCGATGTCATTCCATTGAAAATGATGAATCTCAGTATCCAAGCCCTGATTCTCCGTAGATTGAACAGATAGCAACCACAATTTCAAAGATGCCAGCTTGATACTCTTTGAAAACTTTAAAGACATCAAACCATGCTTTAAATCGAGCTCACACGAAACCAGCCGTGGTCGAATATGATCATATTGAAATAAACGAACTCCCATAGGATTTAATTCAGTGGCAAGATTAGAGCTATATACATTTTGAGTGTATGCAGTGTCAACAACCATACCCTGATCCAATATTATGAACGTGTTAGAAGGTTGAGTGAAAACATTTCCCACGCTCTCCAATACGCACTTTTGCTCTTCTCCTAATGTGAACCGAACAATGTCAAAGTCATGATGAGGGGTCACGTTCACGGGGTTATGAACCCTGAAAAAGGCATTACTGCCATTCGATAATTGAATTCCGGAAAAATTAAAAAATTGGAAATATATGGTTTCAGAAAAATATAGCGATATTGTCGCGTGATTAGCATCATAATCCCAATATCGCAGATATGGAGACGTGTAATCGCCTTGAAATTCAGCGGGAGGAATGCCATTAAGCTTATCAAATGCTACTAAACTGATCAAGTTTCCAGCCAAGTCGGTTACAAATGGTTTCCATGCAGATAAGAAGGTGGTTTCCCTTGTCACTGCGAGTCCTACAGCCCGTTTTATGGCATTCATGTTTTGGAAACCTAACGATACTTCCAAAGTGCGATTAAAGTTGGAAACCTCTACAATTTCGGTATCGGAATCCACAAAAAACTCGTAATATTGATCAGTTTCGGCAGCTGTAACTTTGGCATTTCTACTTCGCTGAAGAGCTAAACCATCAATCGTAAAGGAGGTGACATTTACAGGTTCTGAGAAAGTTATTTCTAAGCGACCCAGATTCATATTGATACGATAAGATGACAAGAAAGGAGGCAAAGTATCATCTTTGAAAACACCACATGGAATGGCATCATTTTCTGAAACCGCTTGAATATCAGCTCCAAACGCAGACCGAATAGCACCACCTTGCAAGCTAAGGAACAAATGACTCGATGAATTGGCCAGCACAGGTTGAATTCTCAGCAAGGCATAGTCCAAAGAGTTCATGAGAATCACAGCGGTAGTGCTATTACCCTGCTTAGATAAATTATTATAAACTCCTGAAAGCTTCACAGTCACACTTGAATTTGATACTGGATTGTTGTTGAGGTCCGCATAGGGTTGAAGTTGCATCAATGAATAGTTAAAGGATTTCACCTCCATGATATGATCAAAGTACATAGTCAAGTTACCCACACTCAAATCAAAATCAAAACCCAACAAATGCGGAACATTTAGAGAAGGTTGTGTGGAAGGGGACGAAGTCGGATATGATGTGGGTAAGCTGAAGGTTGGTGCTGCTGTCGCAAAGTAACAACACCAAACAACCATCGCGAGAATTACACCATCTATCATTCTTCCTAGCACCACATAATCAGCCAATAAATACACCACGCTCGGTCTGTGACTGAGTAAATTGTTAGCTCAATGGATTTTTCTACCGTAAACCGTGATCCATATGCTTCTATATTGTGTTGTACTGTATCGGTACAATACCATGATCCTCAAGCTGTTAATTCTTCTATTAGCAATTGCGCGCAAGTTCTAAAAACGCGTTTCTCAAACCGACCGTTACAGGCGGATATCAAAACCGGTTATCCTTATCAAACGCGGTAGTTGGAATTTTGAATTCTCAACTGTCGGGGCGTGACCGTTAGCTTAGGGCCGTAGCTGGGCGCATGATATAATAAAATCAAGAAAGAGTAAAGAGGGGCACCATTTGGATTTGAAATTGCAAAGCCAAGTTGCCAAAAATTACTTGTTCCCATCTGATCGTTTTTGTAGTAGCAAAAATTTTTTTTCGTTGGGGCTTCTCCGCATAAGACGGCGATCGATGACTACAACCTGTCGAAATGGACTCTGAAACAACATCTGATAAACTTAAAGTTACCGGAGATTCCACTAGTGCTCCAATGGACCGGGAAGGAATGGACAGTAGTACAATGATAGATGATACTAATCAATCAGGCGCATCTGCTGAATCGGGGGATGATGGTCGTCGAAATTCTGAAATGGTTGTGGACGATGATGGTCAGACAGAAGATTCTCCTGTCGTTTTAAGAGATCCAAAGGAGAGAATTGTATATAAAATGAGTGTCAAGTTGATTGAAACATATAAATACATTAACAAGGTATATTTATTCCCCAGTATATCGTTCTGAATTAAAATTCATGTAGGTATATTATGAGGCAAAAGCGAAGCGTTTACGTGAACAAGCCGAGACTGCCAGAGGAGGTGTTTACAATGATGGATACGACGATCAAAACTATGACTATATTCTTAAAGGTGACGAAATCATCTATGACCGTTACATTTTGAAACATCGCATGGGGAAGGTAAAGTTTTTGAAGTCTATAGAGTACACTTCATAACAGGCACTGCCTAATCATTTGTATTCCAGGGATCCTTTGGTCAAGTTGTTTGCGCTTATGATCCGGTTAACAAACACGAAGTTGCCATCAAAATAATTAAATCGAGGAAGCCCTTTTTAATGCAAGCTCAAACGGAAATAAAGATTCTAAGCAAAATTCTAGAAAAAGATAGCGCTGACAACCGGCATGTTGTCAGGATGATTGATCAGTTTGTTCACCGCAACCATCAATGCTTGGTATTTGAATTATTGTCTTTCAATTTATATGAATTGCTTCGAAATACTAAGTAAGTGCCACTTCCGCTTTTGGTTTTGATCATTCGGTCATGATCGATTGATAGATTTCGTGGAGTATCGTTGAATTTGATTCGCAAATTTTCCATCCAATTACTCCATGCACTTCAGCTCTTAGCTCGTTCCGACGTAAATATCATTCATTGCGATTTGAAGCCAGAAAATATCGTAAGTGCTGGCTAATATCAATTTTTTCTCTTTTTATTGGTTGTGTATAGCTGCTTTGTCACCCAAAACGAAGCGCGATAAAATTAATAGATTTTGGATCGTCGTGTTATGCGGATCAACGGACGTATACTTATATTCAAAGTCGCTTTTATAGGTCACCGGAAGTGTTGTTTGGTTTACCGTACTCCCAGAAAATTGACATGTGGTCTTTGGGTTGTGTAGTAGTTGAAATGCACACAGGTGAGCCACTATTTGGTGGGACCAATCAAGTGGATCAAGTTTGCCGCATCATCGATATTATTGGGCTACCTCCTGTTGAGATGATTCGTAATAGCCCTGAAAAGAATCGTACAAATGTATGGCTGTAAATTGATATATATCATTTTCTAATTCTAAGGGTTATTGTATAGTTTTTTGAAAAAATTTTTCCAGGTGAAGAAAATCGATTACCTGCAACTTGTGATTTGAACTGTACAATACGAGATCCTCTTGACAATGCATTATACGTTCTAAAACGACCAGGTAGAGATAATCCCCCACCTAGAATGTTGGAAGACATTATTGGTGTCAACACCGGAGGTCCTGGTGGACGAAGGTCAGGGGAACCTGGCCATTCCCAGGCAAAATATGAAGAGTTCCTGGACTTCGTTAGGTGGGCAGCGCCATTTGAAGCATTCATTCTTTTTAATATTTTTTGTAGGAGGTTAATTGTTTACGATCCCGAGAAGAGAGCATCGGCTAGTGAATTGCTTGATCACCCATATATTCTATCCTCAAGTGATGACACTCCCTACAAACCCCCACCCCCGCAACCATCTACAGTGAACGCGTTACCGATAGTAGACACTGCAAGTTCAACAGCTAAGGACGTTGATCGTGATAGAAGGGAAAATGATACAGGCAGTCATAAAATTAGGTAGGAAAGAAGCAACATTCCAATTCATGCAATTTAATTTGCTCATTTTAGGTCGCATTCTGCACCTGGTGGAGTATCTTACACTAAGATGTACACCGACGATGGACCAACAACTTAGGTTTAATGTGTTAGAATAGCATCATGCACAATATTGCTTTCCTGAATATGAGGGGGCTTGCGGTTCATACAATCGGGGTCCAGCAGTAACCAATATTATGCTGGATTTAGGTCTGATTTAATAAGACTGGTATCTCAACGAAAATCCTTCCGAGTACCATCGTTAGTCATCATGAGTCTTTCGTTGACTCAATAGTAATGTCCACCATTCGTATATTGTATCATTCGTATATTGTATAGAGGGTGGGCAGTTATTTTGAAATCATACATTTTATAGGTATCGATTTTGACACCAATTCTTTGTAGATATTGTTGATATGACAGGAATAAGATTTAAAACGAAGAATAATGAATAATCAGATCAGTAAGTGTGTTACGATATTACAACCTATTAAATCTACACGGTTTAGCTCTCATCAATACCATTATAAAATATTCGTAGAAAGCGGTGATAAATTAAAATGCAAACCATTGCTCTTCATTGAAACCAAGTTCCTTTAAGGCAGGCTCACAAGCGAACTTGATCATAGGCGGAGGGCCACATAAATAGATCATAGAATCATCTCCAGCAGGAGGCAAATGATTGCGACACATTTCAGTGTTGATAAAGCCTTGACTGAATTTCCAGTCGGTCGGAGGACGATCAAGAGTGTAGTGAAGATGAAAACGATCTGACGGAATACCTTCAAGTTCCTTTCTCAATAATATATCTTCCTCGGTTTGATTAGCAAATATCAACCAAACCTCAGTACGATCATCCGAGTTCTTTTGAATCGCACGAATAATCTGCAACATAGGAGTGATGCCGGTGCCACCAGCAATCATTCCGATCTTCTTCTTGCGGTATTGAGTAATTTCACCACGTTTCGTGATAGTGAACGAACCTTTCCCTAAGTATTCCAAATGACCTTTTGGTCCTTTCATTAAAATAGTATCACCGATTTTTAAACTGTTCAAATGCTGGCTCATTTTACCACCTATAAGAATGTACGCAAGTAATGCAAGTTAGTATTTTTGGTTACAAAATTACCTTCTGGAAATTTAGGGTGAACATTCTTGAAATAAACTTTCACCACGAAATCTACCACACCTAAGTCTTCATCAGATGAAGTTGGAGTGTAAGATCGTTGTACCTCCTTGCCATTCTCGTCTATATACTTCAAACTAATATGCTGCCCAATTGGTAAACCAAGTCTGTGATTGGGAGATGGAAGGCCAAATCGGTACTTTTTCACATCGTGACTAATGCTCTCAATCTCGATAAGTGGAAACGCTCGCCATTCATCAACATCAAGTGCAACAGGATGCTCGTTGTTTCCTCTCTTAGGTTCTTCTGATGGTCCGCCAACAATCAAAGAGAAGAGAATGCCCAAAGACGCAAGGATGATGGAGATCACTGGCACCTTAATACCAAACACCTCGACATTAGCAAACAATTGCTCGATAAGATTCGACATATCTGGAACCAATCGGAATAAAATATGTTCTCTATCATCAGCAAATCTACAAAGAGACTGAGAGGTGTTGTGTCTCGCCGACCGGGCCGCGAAACTCCGAAAATCCAAGGGCGAGCTGATACAAAACGGCCAGCCCAAGTTTTTATTGGTAAAATTATTGTATACTTATATCGCGGGTTTCCCAAAGGTGATGATGATATTGGAGAGTCTCGAAATCTTATTTAGTGGTAGTATACTTCGTCGTATATAATAAGTTCGTTATTCCTCTTGATTACCTTCCATGACACATCGGAGACCTCTAATGGCATCCAAACCAAAGTACGTTAATGACAGCGACAACGATGATGACGATGATGAAAATGACATTGAATCAGGAGAATTTGATGAGGTGATGGAAGTGGATCTCAATGAATTGAGAGAAAAACGTAGGAGGAGACTTGAATTACAACGCGTTGAAGATGCGCAGTTCGAAGGAGAATGGGGCTATGCTTTAATAAAAGCATTGAGAGGGAAAACGGTAGGGCGGCGTATTAGGAGGAAATTATTTAAATATGGGGTGTTTCAGTTGATATGTGGATTTGCGCTGATGATGATTGGTATCAACGAAGTACGAAACTTTAAAAATAACGAATACATGGACAACACAAAATACGGTGGCAGCATTATGGTGAGTTCGCCCTGTACATTCGTATGATCGACCACGATTGATAATAACCTTTTAGGATCTCACTTGGTGTGTTTCTTTTCCATCTTTTTTTTTTGGAGTAGTCACAATGTTTGCAGTTAAAAATTGGGCATCCCTTGTCACTAATCGAAATCTGTTGGCAAGTCTTTTAAGAGTGTACATGGCAATATTTATGGTCATCTTTATATTTACTCTCTGGACAACTTGTGTATTGTTTTTAACATTCAAGAACTTGAAAAATTGGGGTGTAAGTACAAATTTGCTGTATATTTTTCCATATTCACTTGGCGATCCCATATAGGCTGATGTCACCACTCAATCCATATTGCCTTACTACATATGCACAATAATTTTCATTACACCCTATCTTGCCGTGACATTTCTCTATACTCTCGACATCTCGTATCTTACGGACGAATTGGAGAAAGGTGGAACTATTGCAGAGCTTGATCCTCCTGACGATGTGAAAGACTTATCCGATGTCACCCTATTCCAGTCATGTGTGTTTGTTTGTGCTATGCCGTGCATTCTGGGTATCCAGTGTTGCGATTTGTACAATGCCATCAAACGTGCGTACAATAAATATTATAGGGATCAGCCCCTTTGTAAATGTCCGAACTTGTGGTTGACAAATCGAACGGTGGTGGCAGAGAAAGCCGAAGAGAAGAAAAAAAACAAGAAAACTGTTTGGCATCGCTTGTGGAAAACATGTGTACGATGTTTCACTGGCTCCAAGTAAGAAATTTAAACTTTATTGCTGGTTCTGTCGTAATTTGGTGGTTAGGAAAACTGCAGTAAAGCAATCTACGGTTCAACCATCCACTACAGAAGTTGTTAAAGCTCTGCCGCTAAAAGCTTTGGAAAAGGATAAAGAGCAAGATGAAAGAGAACAGCGCGAAAAAGTGTTGATGGAGCAAGAGGTTGAGCGTCAACGTATTGCCCAACTGGAGGCTGAAGCTAACGCGGAATTCGTCAAGAAACAAGAAGAAGCACTTCAAGAAGCTGCGAGGAAGATACAAGAGCAGAAATTATTGGAGGCGCAAGAGGAGGAGGAAAGAAAGAAAGCAGAAGAAGCTGTAAATCGATGGGAGGCTGTATTAACAGTTGCTCAATTCAAATCATTATGGTCCACATTCCCTACCAATGGGTCTTTCCAATGCAACTTAAAGCAAATGCCAACAGTAAATCAGCTGGTAGAACATCTTAAGAAGCAAGGCTTCCACATTGTTTTTGCAGTTAGTCCAAATGCAAACAACATTGAAGTTGGAATTTGTAATGTCAGAGCATTTGGGCAACCAAGTTGGTTTATGGCAAGATTTCTTTCCGCGAACAATAGTTTTTCAGCGGTTATGAAGTCTGATAACACAGAGATTGTACCCATGCTGGTTAAAAAATTTGCTTTAGCGAAAGTTCTTAAAATTGACACCCCTGGCAAGTAAATTCCGACTCATTGGGAATAGCGCCTTCGCAATTCCTTAAATGCAAAGATGTCTACGTAAGGTTGGTCTGTTTTAGGGTCCCAATACTTTGCCGGCAAACCAGTGATGACGCATGTTGCCTGTGGATATAACATTGAAATGGGTGGAAAGGTATGAAAACATTGTATACAACAGGATTCACTATTACCTGCTTAGGACGTGTGGGAGGGATGTTGTATTGAGGGGTAAGTATCATCGGAACAACATCAGCATCTGAAAAAGTGATGGTAGAGCCACTTGAGCGATCTGATTGATAGCGAATAAAGTTAGTAGAAGATTTGTGTTTTAATTCTGCTTTTTTTGCTTCATCCGCTAATGACATTTCGAACTTTCGAAATTGTAACCATCGATAATTTTCTTCCTTTCGTTTTAGAGTTGTAAAGTAAAGTAAGGAATATTCCATAAAGCCGTGAACTTACTTCAGTGTGTAATGCTTCCTGCAAGAGCTGCTCTTGAGTAAATGTTGGCTTTTCAGGTCTAACATATTTACATCGATCATTGAATTCCGCCGATTTCCTTTTCCTTGTCAAATCTGAATCCACAGTTTTAGCTTTTGTGGAGTCTCTAACAGTCCTAGGAGTAAATTGCTGGGTCGTCGTGGGTTGGGAGCTGTGTTTCTTGGCCGTAACCGACACCGAAGTAAGAATATTATCACTTGGCCCTTCCAACAAAGTATCATCTGAATTGTGATTAGCTCTGCTTTTTGGATCTTTATAACGATTATTCACCATCTTTTTCTCTTGCGTTTTCCTTGTCCTCGTTGCTTGTTTTTCTTCTTCGCTATCACTCTCTTCCTCACTTTCTGTTTCATCAAAATCTGAATCAAACTCATCAGGTTTTTCCTCCTCTTGCACATAAGAGTCTGCTTCACTTCCTTCTTCATTCCACACATCATGACCCCAAAAAGCTTCATCGTCTTCAGCTGCTTTTCCCACCAACGATGTCATTCGCTTGCCGCGAGAGGCACGTTTTGTCGATAACATCATATGGGCCATGATTAAGTAAATAGAAGAAAATTGCTAACAACGCTTCCAAGCTTCCAAGTAGAATTTGTAGATGATGTGGGATGGTATTGTATAGTACGAAGTAAGCGTAGCCCAGCAGCACGCACAGGCGCGGCGGCGAGCAAAAACAGAAGCTCACAAGAAGATAGAGAAGGCATTTTTTAATGCCGTATTAACATTCGAAAAATATTCTCATTTGTGACGATTGTTTTATAACTGAGAGGCATGAGGAGTAGCAAATCTGTTACTGGCTTGTGTCGAAGCTATGTGAATCCATTCCTCTCTAACTCTCCACAATCTGCAACGAAGCGATCGAAATTGATTTGTGGCTTGGCTATTCTGCTTTTCATATTGCATGTTATGTACAGTTTG
>JACCEA010734068.1_pt1 | contig 11355 bp, 7 predicted proteins | sample 7449851 | NCBI WGS metagenome assembly JACCEA01 (sample SAMN15323453, study PRJNA562643) | freshwater metagenome | isolation source: river surface water | place: USA:Blue River Watershed | collected 2017-08-18 | reverse complement strand
TAGTGTCTACCACTGCCGGTAGTGGTGAGAGCACCATCTTCTGCACCACTGCTACTCCCACTGCATAGCCCACCTACTACTCTGCTGCCACTTCCATTATTGGCAGTAGCAGCCAAACGATTAAGCAATACATTGCCAAGTAATAGCGCTGAGGCATTTGTTGCTGCAGACATACTTGTATTACTGGTCCCACTTCCACCACCAACTGTTGCAGGGGAAGAACTCGTAGCAGCCCCTCCAGTAGTGACTAACGCACTACTAGTATTGCCACCACTACTATTACCACCTCTCGTCGTCTGTTGTGTTTTTCGACGAATAAATGGTAATAAATCTCTACGACCACGTTGAAAGAGTTTATGAGTAAATTCATGATGATTAGAATCATGACGTGTTTTAGAGAATCCATACATGTTCAACTGTCGAATGTATGACTGAATGTTGGAATGCTTGAAATATTTGGGAAGAACAACTTCAGAGAATTCATTCACCCTTTTAATAATAAAGGAATTCCCATCAGGTTGCCAACTAATATATTGTGTATAAGCATTGTTGACATCTTCTAAGATATCAAATAGTTTCTCTAAAAAAGCCGGAGTTTGTTGACGTTTTGCGGCAGCAGCTGCAGAGGTGCCACCATTGACTGATGGTGTGGGAGATGGTGCAGTAGGTACTGATTTCAAACCTTCCATTGATGGGATCTTCACTAAGGCGGCAAGGTTATTGGGACTGAGAGATGGAGCCGACAAGGGAGAGATCGTATCTACTCGCTGGAATGCAGTGGAAGGAGACGACAGAGACTGAGAAGTCGTCGTTGAATTATTATTTTTCTTCATCGAAAAGGATTTTCTTCAGAATAGAAAATGGTTGAAAATGGGGACCTGAATGGAGAGCGGAGAGAAAGAGGTTATCGATATTTGAACTGTAAGTACACGTCATCATGGCTGCTATAGAGCAGACAATGACATACAACACAAAAGATTCTTACCTGATTTACAGAATGGTGATCCCACTGGAAATAGAAGTAGAAATAGGATTTTAAAAAGCAATAAGGAATGATCGCTAACCTCCACTGTGTTGGAACAGGGAATATATTATAAGCAGATTCAATTTCGTATTCAAACGAAACGGCCACAGTTCAAACTAACTTGAACTTCTGAGAACCTTGTCAGAAAGAATACAAATGAATACCTTGAAGCAATTGTTGTGGATAATGCGTTTATGAATTGATTTCGATCAACTTGAAATTAGGATAAAAGAACAATAGCTGAGCGCGGAACAGGCTTGTCAGTTCAATTCATTTGTTCAAAGTGGTGTTCTGGAAGAAAAACGAAAAAATGGGCCCAACCGTTGGGAATGCCTAAATACCTAACTCCTAAATATTTAAATTTGATTTGACATGGAGAGGCGCGGGCGTGCAGGCGTGCGTCTCCGCCATCTCGTGCCCTGGCTGGTAATTTGGGATTTGGGATTGATTGAAGAGCGGTGAGACAAATAATAATTGTGGTTGCTCGGTTGCTGCGATCACGAATAATAAGAGGAATGGAAGATCATGATAGCGACCATAATGAAGAAGATCTTGGACATGAGACCATCGCAAACGCAGTACAGCGTGTCTTTAACATCATCACTAATGGTGACTACCGAGCATTTTGTATCGCGTTAGACGATTTACTCGCACTTAATGATCATCACGACAATAAAAACGATTCGGAAAGTACAGAACACCATGAAGATTTTAGCGATAGCGAATCTGAGGAAGACAGTTTAACAGTCGATATTTGTTTCTCATATAAATATCTTCTGCCTGAACAATTTCATTTGTCACATGCACAGCTACAACATACTTTCCCGTTCTATAATCACTCTTTGTTAGCATATGCTGTTAAAGTAGGAAGTCTTCCTATCGTCAATGAATTGTTGAGTAGAGGAGTCTCACTCTATCCCAATGGAAGACTTTTTGGACCAGGTGGCGGATGTATTTGTCATCCGATAATAATCGCTATTCGTAACGGATATTTGCCTATTCTAGAAAAGTTAGTATCAATTGCAGGGATGGATATCAATATCTATAAACCATTGCTACCCGTGAGACCATCACGTCGTCCAAAGTATAGATTTAGTGAGACATTGGATTATCTTTTTCATTATAGGCATTTCGATAGCGATTCGTCTGAAAATATTGTAAACAGCGACGATGATGACAGCAATGAAGACGAAGACAATGATGATGGGATGATGGTTGAACAACCTTTCATTAATCATCAGCACCCCGTTGTGATTGAAGGATCGTGTCCCCATGCAACTTACGAGGATCTTATCCGCTATTGTTTCCATGGAAGTAATATTAGTAATAGCATCAGAAGAGAATCGGTCTATTGCCAAGATTTACCAAGTGATCCAATTGGAGTTGGGCTAGATTGTACATCCTTTGATCATACATTTGTTAGTCCCAATTGCTATCAGAATATGATGAATCATAGAAGAAAGACTGACGAGTCTGCTCCCTTAACAGTGGATAATCCGAAGTTCATTCAATATAGAAGAAGAGTAAATCAGTTCATACAACAGGCCTGGTGTTCCTCTGCTCAAGGTAGCATGTCCATCGTGTATTTAACTGAATACTGTGCCCTCAGCAGTGCATCCAATATGAAAGATTTAACTTTCTGGTTAGAAAATGCCGAAGTTCCTTTAAATGAAGAAGATGTGCTGAAGATGACAAATGAGTCCCTCAATGCAAATAAATATTTTGCTAATAAAGCAAAGAATAAATATGATGAAAACTTAAACTGTCCTGAAGAAAAGCGTATACGTACCTTTTGATAGGTATATTTTAGGATTTGTAAAGGTACAACCCAACCTGAGGCATTGCATTGAGACCAGTTTATTGTTATATATGTTATTTTATTTTTGGAATATTTAGTTTATGAGTTATAAATTATGTTGATTTATTCATTAGATATGTATACATACCATGGATGGTATACATAGTTAGATATTGATGTGATTGTGAGTTGCGAGAACATGGACTTCTTCATTCAAAGTGTTGTTTAAATATTATAATTACAACAAACAATACCAAAATAGACTAAACTGTTTAATGAAATATTTATCTAACTAATCAATCTCCAACGTCACCACTGAAGGTGATGAAGATGAATTAGAATTGGATGAAATACGAGGGAGGGAGCTTAGCAATGATTGAATCCCTCCTCCACTTTTACCTTTCCCTAATGTTGGCATCTTCAAAGCATCGAGGTTATCACTCTGTGGGGATTCATCAGCAATTTGAAAGAGCATAGCATTCATCATCGTGAGATCATTCGTGAAAGGAATGTAACTAGTAATCGGGATACCATGACTGTATAACGGGGCACCATGTTTCTTCGCTGAAATGACTTGTTTATAGAACAGTGTCGACTGCGGTATTTTAGATACATTACCACTATTAGCACCTGTAGAGAAGGAAAATGCATAGGGAGATTTACATGGATTGGATATTGTGGAATTAGTTACATTGGGCCTATTGGGTCTATCGCTACTATTCATACCACTGGTCCCTCTTTTACTTCCCTCACTATCATCTCTCAAGAGAGAGTCTTCATGAGCATAGAACGAGTCAATGACTAATCTAGCAAATGCCGTTACACCACTAGTCTTAGTGTTATTGCTATTCCCTTTACTATTACTGCGTAGAGTGTTAGGTGAGATATAGGAGATACGCTGTGGCTCTCCCATAGTCGATGCTCGTCTCCGCTGTACGCCAGTAGCACTACCAGTAGCGCCACCCTTGCTCCCTCTACCTACTCCTTTACCACTAGTCCCTCTCCCTGAAGTATTCTTAGCACTACTACTACTAGTCCCTCTCTTCTTACCTCTTCCTATAGGAATGCTCTCAATCTCTTCGTCGTCATCGACCATTGCTACTCCCTCACACACTCCCTCATACACTTCCTCTTTCACATTCACTGGGTATTTGGGAGGTCTCCCTCTCCTCTTCACTGGAGTCTCTACCACTGCTCCTCCTCTCGCTTTCTCTATTGTTTTCCCCTTCGCTCTCTCACCGCGTGTTCTACCTGCTGGTACTATTGCGGTGTCACTCTCATCATCTCTCTCACCATATCCAGGCTCATCGTCACATATGAAATAGTCCACTGAGTAGTCCGCAGATACTAACGGATGTACTGCATTACTTGGAGTTGTAGGATTTGACTTACGTTTACCTTTACTACTCCCAACCTCTCCTTTATCGATACTACTACTCCCACTGACATGAGTTGTTGAGGAGGCATAGAGTGTGGTCATAGACAATGGCACAGATTTATTGGTTGAGAGAGAAGGGACAACAGACGAATGTGCATCGAGTAGAGATGCTTCATTAGTCAATATTTTACCTTGTAATACAACAATCTCATATAAAGATTGTTCAAATGATGCTTGAAATTGCAATGCAGGGAAAAATATAGAATCTTCATCTTCATATAAAGCAGTACAATAGGGATGTATACGTTTGAGATATCGACTTACTTGTTCATCATGTTGATGGTAAGGTGTATTGAATGTATTGACACTGGGAGGGAATTGCCATGGTAATGAACGAATCTCAAGATGAAACGAACGTAATAACTTGGTATGAAGCCAAAATCCTTGATCGAAGTATTTCTTGGTCGAATGAATCTCTCCTATTGGCACAACAAAGACTTTCTCTTCTTGCATCAAATATTCGATACCAGAGGTATTATAAGCACGTGGACAACGAACAAAGGCAATACATGGCCAATATGGACAATCTTTACTGATAAAAGCCCAAACTTTGACCTTTTGTACTCCACGGAATGGGGGAGAGACTCGTATATCGACATGAGCAAAGGGGATTATCTCATCATAGGACTCAGCCCATCCCACATAGTGTATATAAACCCATCCTTCACCAGTAGGATCGATATCACGGATAATGCCTGGACAATATACTCCATCTGCCTCAATATCGATTCGGTCCCCCACTTCATACGGTGGAGGGTTTTTTACAGAAAACTTCACAGACTTAATACGAGACTTGTTTCCTCCACTTCCACCACCACTATGAATGGTAGAAGGATGAGATCGCATCTTTCGATCGCGCTGATATAGTCAGGAAAGGGTTGAAAAATAAAATCAAACCATAAAATATTGAATGACGGATCCAAAATTGACCAACGCTTTGGAACATACCCTTATCGGGCTATTTAGTATCTGCTTTCTTAAGTTCAAGAAAATATTATATTTAAGTAACTTATGAGTTTAGGGCCCATATCTATGCACTCTATAATAAATATGACAAACAACTTAACGTGAATTACTTCTCAATTCATCTGCATACAATATATATTGGAAAAAAATCACGCGGACACACAACCACTAATAAATCGCACTTCTGACTTCATCTTTGGTACTTCATTACTGACTTGATATTATCACACTGGGCAAACAATATCTTCAGCTTAACTAACTTATTTATAATACTATAATATACAATGCATATTGACTCAAAAGACTTTCACAAACGATACTGAGCACAAACTACAGGAATTAGGTACCTCGACTGTCAAATGATGAGAAATGCGTACGAACATTTCATAGACGCATTATGATCAATGCACTTCATTACTCACAATCAACATTACCTCACAAAACTTACAATATCTATATCTATCTGATTGCACTGATCGTATCATATTAACCATTTCATGACAACTACTCTTGAGATCGTTGCTGTTGTTTATGCATCTTCAGCAACTTCTTCTGACGTTGAACATCCTTATTGCCACTCTCACCATCACTACCCCGATCTCTTCTTCTTTCAGATCGATCGCCATTGTCTCTAACCTTCGATGCTCTATTGGGCCTTCCATTGCCTCCAAGCATCATACTTAGAGCTTTTGCAGAGAGAGAATCTGGTCGGCGGCGAAAGTACGTGAGAGGAGTGTGTGTTTCGACATCACTGTAACTGCGAATAGATGACATTTTCTTGGTTAACCAAATAGAGTCGAGACGAAAGTAATCTTCAATGGTTATCTTGATACGATCCAACCAAAAGGAAGTATACAACATCTAAATGAAGAGAGAGAAAGCAGAATCAAGCAAACACCTCGAATTAATGAATAGTCAGACCATACCTTCATAACATATGCTCTAGCTTCAGAATTTAATTCTTGATATCCTTTCAATTCTTCTACCTTTTCACGTAGAATTTTCTCACCCGATCCATCATTGTTGAGAACATCTTCCCAAGCATTTACTATCACAGCTGGAAAGAGGGACAATACATCATCGAGAGGAGATGCCTTGATAATGGGGATCGCACCAGCAGCAATAGCTTTCCACATACATGGAGTTGGATCTAGACCTATAACTGGTGGGCAGAGAATAAGTGGATACTTGGCAGTGAATAATAATGGATCTTCACTATCTGCCATAGTTGTTCTTTCTTTGATATGGCAATAAGAAGAGGCAGCAATGCGACATGCACCTGCTACTTCAGTCAGTACAGCTCTATTGCCTACTCCTACAGCGCTGCTTCCTAATAGAGAAAGAGATAGTAGAACAGCCAAGGGTCTATTCTCTATCGATGTCATGGTAATATTCCATGCTCTATCTACCCATGATGATGTGCTATCTCTCTCAACACGAGTCATATCTCCTAGTGTGACGAGCACCTCCTCCGCTCCAGCACCAATGGGCAAAGTCTCTACTTTCTCTTGTACCTCAGTTGCCTCTAACATACCTTGAAGGCTTAAACGCTCTTCTTTCTCTTTCTCTCTTTCTTTTTCTCTCGCTCTCTTTCCACGACTTCCTTTTCCTTTCCCACTACCATCATTGGAGGAAGCAAGAACAGTAGGAGAGACTAACGTTGCCCCGTGACTCTCTGCATACACTTTGATTATCTGAGGATTTTGTAAGACTTTCTTGGTCCATGTTTCACTATCAATCACTCCCTGTTCACCGATATCACTTCCTTGACCGTTATTGGTCTCTCCTGCTATTAACAACACAAATTTCCATGATTTCGAAAAATGTGGCAGAATTTGGTCAACAAACAGACGAAGAAACGGTGCTTGTACAAAGACTGTCGTAGGGATAGTGTTGAGATCACCAAAGAGACATCCTCCTAACAATGACCAATCCGCATGCTTTGCGATACCGTAGGGTTCAATTGGACACGAACAATTGGCGAATCGATAGAAGGCATAGGATTTGCCATATTCATACATTGTGCTCAGTCCTGCGGTAGATCCACTACCAACTCCACCACTTAAACTGCTGAAATTATTCTGAGAACCAGGGCGGAAAGATGTAAGTAGTGGCGTCACTCTTCTTGTTGAAAAGTCTACGTGATACAAAGGTCGGCGATATCGATCGATTGGTCGTCCGTTGAAAACCTCATCAGCAACCACATGACTAAGACCCACTCTAGCTTGTTGATCATTTCTATTACTAGTTGAGGGTGTTATTTGGGGTTCAACAGGGGTGAGGATATTGTGCGTTGGGTTCAGAAATGATCGAGGAGGACGAGAGTCCAGCTGAATGTGAAAAAGTTCATTTTCTAATCGCTGATAGAAGGAGAGAAAGGACTTCCTGGGCACTTGGATAGGTACAATCTCGAGTATACCTCCTGTATTTCCTTCATTACTGTGCGCATCGGTGTGAGATGTGGGTTTCCCGTCGGTTGGACCAGCGAGAGAACTGGTGGTCAGCAACTCGTAAGGACAAACTCTCGACAATAGGGCCAAAAAGACCGCAATTCCAATTACGGATAAAAGGAAGCTCATTCTTGCTCCTCTACTCACGCAATCGCCACTCCCTAAATTTCAATTAAAAAATTATGCTTCGATCCCAGATATAAGTAAAGGTGAGCAGAAGATTTGCTGTATTGTCTCGAAAAAGTTACCTATTACCTTTGAGCCTACATATATGGACATAAATATTCACATTCTACCACTTCATGATATAGATGTGGCAAGAATATGAAACATACGGTAGAAGAAGAGTTATGAATTACAAATATTGGGGATATCATCACAAAATACTACATGTAGCCACAATCCTATTATAATAAGAGATATTTGTTAATTCTCTTCATACGTACATTTCCTGGTCCACCTTGGTAATCTATTCCAATATCACTATGGGGGAGTACCGGTCTTCCTCCATTCAGCATTATAGATATCAGCAACAACAACAGTACCTTCAACAAAAAGAGAACACCTGAGGGTAGACGGAGAATGAGAGAAAGATAGTCAAATAATTGAAATACAACTATTTCATATTTACAAGTTGAACACGTACTTTCCATTAGATGTATAGACATGAAACATAGATAGATAGATGGATAGAGAGAAAGAGAGAGAGAGAAGAGTATACATTGGGACAATAAAAGACATGAAAAACTAGAAAAAAAACTATCACTTCACTCAATGAAGAAAATGCAAACAACAGACACAACCCTCATGTACTGGTATACTGACTATCACAAATTACACATTACACTTCCTCCGTACCTGTCATATCATAATTAAGTACCTCACAATGATGCATACGAAAATTATCATATACAAATGGTAAATCATCACGTGCAGGATCAAGTAAATCATACAATTCACTATTAGTATATACAATATCACTATTATCATAAATATTTTTAAATGGTGTAGCATCCGTAGTACGTTGACCTACACATGATTCATATAATGCATTATCCCATGTTTCATTAAATGTTACATATTCTTTAACAGTATTTAATCGTATTAAATGCCATACACGTTCCATATTTGTATGCATTACCCAAAATGTAGGATCATTCGTAGAAGTAGCTTGATAGTTATCACCGATATGTCCCATATCACATAGATAATCACGTATTTCACCATACATTGCATTACTCTCTGCTGCAGTATAACCATCAATTACCTTATAATGCATTTTACCTGTTTCTTCATCATAATGTACAAAATCTTCCAAAAATAAATTTTTTGTCACATCATAATATTTTAATCCACTTAAGATGCCTAATTAAGATTTAAAAATGTTAGCATTTGACAATTTACATGATAACAGATATCTTACCTGCATTATAGAGGATCGTAGAGATTTGAGAATTATCTTTATACATATCAGCTGTACATTTACACATACAACCAGGTTGATTGACAATAATATTACCTTTAGTAGAAAGAGATGATGACGACGTTGATGATTTCATCAATTGCTTGTAGTGTTCATCTCTCTCTGTTTTACTCTTATAGCTTTCTGAGGCAGTTACAGGACACTCGGGAGAACCATAGGTTGGACATGTCATGTAACCTTTACGCCACAATGTCTTGGTTGCACCTTCACTACGATGGGCAAATGCATATCTACCCCAATAGGCTGGGTCTTCATCGGTTAGTGTTTCATCATTTTTTAGTGCCATTTTCATACCAAAACTACCACCAAGTAACTCATGCAAGTGACCATGTCCACCGACAAGCATCTCTTTCGCAAAGGTAGCCCAAGTACGTTGATCTAACACAACTTTATATTCGACACATCCCGATGGTTTGAGAGTGTTTTCAATGTCATAGACTACTGCTGATCGTATCATATAGGGGATGGGGACTGCATTCGTCTATGACACAGAGAGAGAGAGAGAGAGAGAGAGATGGTTAGTATTGAAATAACACAGAGTGGATGAAGCAATCACTTACTGTAGCTCTCAATTGTCCATATGGACTAATAACTCTTGAATAATTCTCCGCATTTTGCATCACAGGTATATACGCAAATCTACCTGTTATTACAGTATGTAAGTCATTATCAGCAGAACCATCACCAAACCATCCTTCAGCAAAAATAATACTATCTCTAAATGTTGATGGTTCAAACATTGTTGATTCAATTGTAAAATCCCAATATGGTAAAGCAATACTAGGATTAATCGATTGTAATGATTGTTCATACATATTATGTAATGTGAAATGAGAGGTTGTAAACCCTGTGCCCTGTATGTGTAACAGATAGAGAGTCAGTGAGATATATACAGACACATTGATAGAGAGATTATAACTTACCGCAGCATGCCAATGGTCACAATCTTGCATACCACCATAATATAAATGCATACGATTAAAGAAATCCTTTGATCTATATTTCTCACCATACAATGATTTACCTACTTGAGTAGGAACTCTTTGTATGATAGAGAGTGCTTGAAAGAATGCTGTACGATCATATTCGTTTAATCCACGCAATTCTCTTCGTACATATTTGATTGCAACGGTTTCACTTGTTTCTGTGACTAATTGTAATGTACTAGTATCGGATGAAGAACATTCGGACGCACTGGGTGTAGAGGTAGTGTATGCAGAGAGTAAGAGGGTATAGACACCAGTAGAAAGGGTTACCATTGTAGTCATTTCTGTACCTATACCCAATAGAGTATCATCAATTGTCCATCGATAGCATGTCACTCCCATACGATTGAGAGCACGTACTGTATTGGAATCTATTGAGAAGGTAGTATTCCTATAGGGCTCGATAATGAGAGACCACGGATAGTATCCCGATAGAGGTGATGTTACAGTGTATTCATTCCATACTGAGAATGCCAATGATGGAGTATTGCTGACGTCACCTTGTTGTAAGAGTCTAGTGTTGGAAGTGCCATATCGAGTACTAGCAGCGGTAGTATTAGTGGATAGAGAGGTAGAGATATAACTACTAAATGAAGACCATTTAGGGATGATATCGAGAGAGACTATCACTGTAACGAGAGAATAAACAGTGAAAGGGATAAGAACCAGAGCTATAGCGAGTAAGAGATATCTCTGTCGTCGCATTTGCTGTTGCTTCTCTTCACTCTCACTTTCATCTTCTATTACTGACGGCTTATCGTTCTCCCATGGATATGGTGATTTGTTCGACTTTATTGAAATGGTTTCCATACCTGTAGTATCAACCTTCATAGGAGTAAAGGAGAAAGTTGGCGATTTCAGATTGTCTCTTCCTCTATCGACTGAACCATACCTGTACACATTATTACTCCTACCATTGCCACTACCCCCACTACTACTCTTTTTACTTGAACCAGAATCGTGCATCTTTGGTTTTGTTAATTGTGAAAAATTTTCCAATAACGATTACTTGACGTTATAGCAAAAGGAAGAGAGATTCTATTACTGCTACTTCGTCCACGAATCTCTCCAAAAAATATCAAAGATCCGAAGGATGAAAGTGTGCTTGAATGAGAACTCTCAATTGACCAGCAACTGGAGTTGATACAATATGGAATATTAGTAGAGCAAGTGAAAGTGTTTTGCAGAAGAGGTGCTGCAAATTTTCGAT
>JACCEA011926910.1_pt1 | contig 11356 bp, 11 predicted proteins | sample 7449851 | NCBI WGS metagenome assembly JACCEA01 (sample SAMN15323453, study PRJNA562643) | freshwater metagenome | isolation source: river surface water | place: USA:Blue River Watershed | collected 2017-08-18 | reverse complement strand
GTCTGACCGGTTGCATTCAAAAAGGGCTGGGATCCTGTTGGGCATGTAACCTGAATCTGTGAAGCGTCCACTTGAAATCCTTCCGTGCGCGATAGTTCACATCTTGTAGGGAAAATGTATACAATCATCATCGTGAGGAGTACTGCTAATACTCCGTAGACGCAGATAGTGGCTGCGTTCATCCTGTTGTTGTTAGAGAAGTTGTTTATCTGCGATTGCGTCTGGTCTTGCGACGCGACTTTCTATGTCTAGATAAGTTCGCAAAGTTACGAACTATATTCAATGGACCTTCACCGGGTAGACCACTTGTTTTTGTTTTATTTTCCCAAGCTTTTGATAATGCTACATTTCTTGCCTTTTTAGTCATAACATTTCGGAGAAATGGCTGATCATGACGATCCCCCAATTTTGTGCCAGGAATATATGGAACTAACCAATGTTGTGGAAACTCCGCATATTCAACAACACCTGTTGTTGGTCTAATAAATGAAACTTTCCAATATTTTTTTAGGTATGGATTATCAATTCTACCTAAAATAGTAAATGGTCCAGCAGTCAGAATAGATGGATTTTTACTAGTCCCCCCTCGTACTGATACTTTATCTCCAATCTGAAGATTTTTAGAATTAGATGGCATCCTATTTAGATTTTACATTTAGTGATATTTGTGCAGCTGGAGTAGCAACTGCTGCCGCAGCCGCGAGAGCCTCTTTAGGAACTGGAGGCAAATCCGCTGCCTTGCGGGTGAAGAGGAACTGAGAAATAACCACAAGAATCGCTGCGAGACCACTCAATCCAAGCAAGACACCAAGAGCGACAGCAATCCACATCCAAAGTTTGCCCATGTTTCCACCTTCACCTTGATCAACCGTCTCCTCGGACTCAGCTTGTGCAATCTCTTCATCAAATCGGCGACCTGTTGCTGGGTCCAAAAGCAGTTTACCATGCTTGATATCCCGTTGGCGGTTGATAGGAATACATTTGTAGGCATTCAGTTCCATAGACGATTTCGCCTTTGGCTCAAAATTCAATACGAGTCGGAATCCGTTTTTGAACTCAGGGGATGTAACTCCAAGAGGGGCCACTTGATACGGCCGCAAATTTCCACGAATGTCATTATACTCTCTTGACTCTTTTCCAGCAGTTGTTTCTTGATAAATTGTTAAAAATCGTACACCAATAATATTTGGGACGCCCCAGGGAGAAATCTGTTCATAAGGAAATTTCTTAGCCATTTCTTGATTCATGGCGACACCCTTCGTCCAATAGGCCACATCAATCTTACGAGATTTTCGGTCATCTGTTTCACAGCAGGTTGTATAGCGTACAACATTTGCACCTTGGCCTATTGGAATGATTTTACTGAATTTTACTGGCTCTCGTGTGAGTACTCCATAGAGTGCTTCTCCAGCCTTATCTTCAGCCGCTTGTTGAAACACTGGAAGAACGAGGACTCCTAAATCAGCCTTGGGCTGATTATTTTGATTTGGAACACCCCAAATGGACAATTCCGCAAACGGTGCGTTAGAACGATCAGCAATTCCTTCTTGCTTTGGACGGGCAAATCGGACTGCTTGAACATAATATTGTGTACCACCGAGATAGAAACTGTTTTGTCCATTGAAATATAAATATCCAATATTGTTATTGTAATAGACAGGAACTTCTGCTGGAGAAAACTGGAGTTCAATATCATTTGGCATGACAATTTCTGAACGATTTGTATATCCAGACCACCCAGTAACCTGTACGGGGAAGCCTTGAAGGCCAGGGAGGCAGACTTCTCCGCTCATTCTAACTGGTAGAGCCACTAGACAAGTCCAGGAATATACTGCGGTCCATCATAGTTATATACTTCCACTTTGGCATCCTTGTCCAGACCAGAGACTTTGACATCTTCACCGCCAGTGAGTTCTGAACATCCAATACTATCCATGCAGTCACGGCGCTCAAACCGTACTGGCAATTGAATGGGATTATAGGTGTCTGTACGTGTGTAGTAATTATAGCGATCTGTGCGGTAGGCTGTTTGACGACCATAGAGGGGAAGCAGCTTTTCTCCTGATTTGATGATTCCTACTTGCTGAAAGGCTTGTGGAAGACCTCTTGTGGGAACATTAATGGGAACCGCACCGGGTGGAATCATGCCACCACGAAGATCAGGGCCTGTTTGCCAAAAGCGGAGTGGCTCTGGGGCGCGGGTATAGCGATCATCACCGCCCTCCATGGAATTAAAAATCGTTACAGGAGGTTGGGTTGGAGATGGGGATGATGTGCGCTGTTTTGCGGGTTGATTCAAATAGGCGAGCGCAATCATAGATCCAACAATGACAAGAACAAAGACAAATCCGAGTGTTGGTGTAAGACACCAGACACCTGGAGGACATGTTGCTAGACGACGAGTCATCAGCCTCTTACTGGATGTGGGGATTCTATAAGGGTGAGATGTAAGGCAACCTATTTTTGGTTGCCGAACATCTCACCCTGCGGGTTTGATGAGAGGCAATCACTTCTGATTGCCGAACATCTCATTGGCTGAAAGCCAATTTGATGAGAGGCAATCACTTCTGATTGCCGAACATCTCCTGGAACGCGTCCATCATCTGCTTTCCATCCTGGATCATCGGCTTCATCGTGGTCAACATACCCATCAAACTTTTCTGTGTCTCCATAAGCTTGCGAGTGTCATCTGTCATCTGCTTCACTTGATCAGGCTTCAGCGAGTTCAGCGCATTCATCAGCGTAGTACCCACATCAATATGCGGTCCATTGGCCGCATCAGAAGGCACCTCACCCAACTTGAACATACCGCCAGCAGCACCAGGTGTTGGCAGGTCCTTGACCAAATTTGTAGAGGCAGTTGGTGCCGTAGTAGGTGCGGGCTTGCTCTCAGAGGCCGCAGGAGCCTCCTCCTTCTTCACATCTCCACTGGCATCCGCAAAGCCCTCTGCGAAATTGCTGCTCGTGACGCCACTAGGCTCATAGACACGGCGCTTCTCCATTTGTTGAACACGGCGAGAGATCTCCAACAAGTTCGCGCCCTGACCTGTCGGTGCGGGCTGGAATCCCTCCTTCTTCAGCCAATATGACTTGTACAAAATACCTGTAAGGATCACCAAAGCAACAACAAGTTCCATCGTCATGTCAAAGCTGCTGGCAACGAGACCAATGGCAAAACTCATCAAGAGACCCGTCACACCAATATTGCCGAGACCCCAGAGAACATACAAGACCAAGAACGCATAGGTAAATCCACGACGAACTCCTGGGGAAATCATTCCTCTCTAACTAGTTCAGCGGACTAAATTACACGGAGACCAACGGCCCAATCACGCGCAACAGAATCCAATACAATGCTCCGCCAAGAAGTGCACGACCCACTTTGCCAGCAATAGTAAAATCTCCACCGGGACTGATCAGTTGAGGCGCATAATGGCTGACCAAGAGATTAATTGCGGGAAGTGTTACAATCATAATGATAATAGCAACCAAAATTGGCTGCTTCAACTCATCAATCCATTGGCCCTGCCAATTCTTTTGTGGCGCCTCCATCTGTTTGAGTAACTGCTGAGCAGAGACGTTGGGTTGTACTGGAGATCCTTCCATCTGAGATCGCATCGCATTAAACGCCATGGGTTCTTGCGCATTCATCATCATACGTTCAAAGTCAGCCTGCGTCGGGTGGTCGCGGCCAATCATGTGTGCGGTTGCCACAGCAGGATCCGAGGAATTCGGATAAATCTGAGGAGGCGGCGGGGCCTTTTGCATCGGCATGCGGGGGCCAACAGGGGGTGGCATGTTCATCACAGGATTCTGCGGACTCGGCTGGTTGATATCCGAAAGAATGCTGTCGACCAAATCCTGGTCCGTTGGGCGGGCGCCATCCAGTTCAGTTAAGAGAGTACCACTTTCAGCCATGAGGAAGATTTACTGCTTTCTCATTGTAAAAGGTAAGACCATCTCTTGACGCACCTTAGCGACCTGATGCAGCAACCCGCCACTGGAACGGCTCAATAACACCTACAGAAGGGCACTTGGCATCCTTGGGAACAAACTTGTAACACGTATCGCCAATCTTATAGGCATGCTCGCGGATGTCCTTCATCGGTGGTGCCTTGTAATTAAAGCATGAATCACCCTTACAGACGGGACGAACCACGATCATAATAAAGACGCCCATAAGGAAGCTAAACGCAAAATCAAACTTGGGATCTTTGAGGATATCAATCAACATCCTTCCTAATCGGCACCCTGTAAATTCTTGTCGCAAAGTAGGATGTTTCACCATTTTAAACTATTGCCCTTTCTCGCTGGTCTGGCGGCGGGCTATGTTGTCTTTTTCTTGATTAGGCCCGATGCTTCAACACGGGATCGTGTCGTAAAGTGGCCAAATCCTGAGAATGCTGGTAAGACCGTATATCGTGATCGTAATGGAATGTGCTATACCTTTGAAGCTCAAATTGCAGATTGTGCCAAGGTAAAGGAGTCGTTGACTACATACAATTATGAGTAAGCTCAAGGCCCCCCAGCCGCTCTGCGTCTAGCATTAGCACGAGATGCAATAATGGCCTTTTGCTGTGCAGTTAGGACCCTCTTGGGCTTTGCCTCAGCCTCCTCTTCTTCCTCCACCTCAACAGCAGGCTCTTCAGCGACGGGAGGCTGCATCAGCATGGCCTTCCATGGGAAGACACCATACTCTGCTGTCGTAGATCCCTCAGGTATCTTTGCGCGACGATACCAATCAAAATGAAGGTCGTATTCCTCTAGAGGACCTCCTTCACGGAACCAACGTGGATACTTGGCGACCGAGTTCAACCGACATTGTGCGACATTCGCCTTTTGATTGGCAGCAATCACATCCTCCACTGTCACCATTTCTGGATTTCGTTTATAGTCCATGACGACTTGTAACAATTCCCGTTTCGCCGCTGAAAAATTCGCTTCTGGCTCAGCTAGTTGTTCTTTACGCTGCGCATAGTATCCCGCGATCAATTCAGGAGTTGCTGGAACAAGAGGTCTTGGCTGAATAATCGTTTCTGTTGTAACTCCACCGTATGCAGGTACAACATATTCCCCGTTTTCATTCGGTTCAAAATACACTGGCGCCTTTAGTCTTGCTTCTAGCCATTCTTCCACAGTTGTAGGCCTTCTCGGAAGTGTTACACCAGGGAGTTGAGATTTGCGTGCTTTTGATCTGGATGCCATTGTCTTCTAGTAGAATTAGAGAAGAGAATGGCCTCTGGAACGACATTGGGAATCAGTTTAGCGATGGGGTTATCTCTTGCAGCCATGGCAATGTTTATAGGATGGGCAGCAGTCCAATACGGGCTTAGTGAAACCATGCTCAAATGGGCACTACTTCCGACTCTTGGATATGCAATAGGTATCGGTCTGAATCTTCTTGTCCAACAAGTCTCTTGTGGCAAAGTCAATTATAAACAAATCGCAGTAGGAACGACAGCGATTCCTGTTGCAATTCTCTTGTTCTTGTTGTTGAGTTCTGCGGGTATTGTGCGTGCACCTGTTGTAGATGCTGTCCCATTGGCATATAAGCTCCAATATGGTGCATCATTTGCAGTCGCATTTTACATGTTCTGGGCGGGAATGTTCGGAGAAGCCATTTCTGGAGGATTTGCTCAATCCTGTGCGGCTTAATCTTCAGGAAGTCCTTTGCCAATAAAGACATATTTAGGAACACCACCAGCAGCCTCTGTCGCATCCGTATTCAATACATAATAGCCGTCAGGGAGATTCAATGGCTTACCACGAGACCGATTGCGACGGACTGGGATGGAAATCTCAGGGGATTCTGTTGTTGCTGGACCAAGTGTTTCCACTTTGACTCCATACACAGCAAAAGCAATTGTGACAAGAATGTAACTGATGAGTGCCCACAAGACAGCAAAGAGCCAAAATGGAATCCATGTATGTGTAGCGGGATTTCGCCCAATACCAAACTCTTTCCATGTTCCATTTTCAGTGAACATGACTGTCGGCTTGATTAGGAGGACTGTCGCCACCCCAATCAAGTATAAAAGTCCAGCAACCAGGAGTCGCCCCATCTAGACTCCTTCTAGAAATTAGTCATCTGCATCGCCACATCCGCGGTCGCCAATTCCCATATAACCGTCACCTTCATACATGTCCTCACCACCCATGAGACCATCTGGAAGTTGTGGAATATCATCACCCACAAAATCTTCTGGGATGCCATCACCTGCTTCCAAAGCCTTGCTATAGATTTTTCCGAGCATTTCCTGATTTGCTAAATACACATCATCATAACGGAGTTTAGAGGATCCAAGAGCCCAGTTATGACGTGCCGATTTGATTTTTTGGTTCTTGAAGAATTTTTCTAGGAGGCGCTCATCTGCTGTAAGAGGATCAAATACAGAGATGAAATAATTCTTCTCCTTTTCCTTGGCTAGTGCAATTTCTTCACGAACACGTTCCATGTTGTACGAGAGGCGCTCATTCGCATAGAGGCGGAATTGATTTGCTACAAAGTTATGCAGTTCGGTATGATCCAGGACTTCATCGTCCTCTTCTTCATCTTCCTCTTCTTCGTCCTCATCTTCATCCTCATCAGCGGATTCAGGAATTGTAGTCTGTGAAGCATCTGCCAAAAATCCAAGTGCACCAAACATGATATCTTTTAAGAGTTCACCTATCAGCGCAAGTTTAGTCTTGTACTCTAATCCAGAAATACGAATCACATTCAATTCTTGTCCAGCGGTAATACAATCGTGTAAAATTTTTACAACATATCTAAGTTTCCGTTTTGCCACCTTATCAAAAAATCTATAGGTATCACAGTATTCAACATGAGTATTTAGCATAGTTTCTAAGTCATTAACATGTTCAGGTTGTAGTTTATAATGAGGTGGTACATAGAGATCCTCTTTTTGAAATCCTTCTACAATCCGCTGTGCTGGAACGAGAAAATAGGTGCGCATGATATTAAAGAATAACTGCGGATTTTCCCTTGATTCAGCAACCAAATTGTCAAAATATTGCCGAATTGTTGTCTTCTTTCCTGCACGAACCTCTTCGGCCAATATCTTTACCAATGATAGTATTGTATCTTTTTGAATTGACGTACGCAAAATATTTAATGGAGCTGCAATTTCAGGGTCAGATGGATCCGCCTTGAGAGCACTCAGAGCCTCAAATACTTGCCGAATTGCTTCACGCCATGTATCTGATGGCGGATGTGTTACTTTTGCAAGTGTGGCTAGAACATTTTCTGTAGGCGGTTTAGTCTGATAGCGCTCAAAGGAAAGCAGCAGTCGCTCACGATCCAGCAAAGCCTGGAAGGCTTCCTCTGAAAATTCTACTCCTTGATGTGTCATATCATTCACCAGCTCTTCCACCTTGACACCGTAGATTGGATTTCCATCCTTATCACGATCTGGAATCAACACAGACTTGGGAACTTTGAGTCCGCACCAGTCGCATGTATAATCGTATCCAAATTCATGTGGTTGACCTACATGTGGACCACGGAAACATAGCTTGAGATATACACGATATGCAAGCGACATGTCAGCCTTTACATCAATCACCTGGAGACCACGAGGTGTCAGAGGACCCATAAATACCGTTTGCTTGTAATATCCTGGCGCAATTGGTCTGAATTTTGGTTCAGGAGGCAGTGCAGCTGACTTGAAAAATTCTCCAGGGACCTGGGCGTTTCCGTAGCAACATCCAAGTTCTGTAAAGGGGCTTCCCTGAATGAACAATCCATTCTCCAGGATATACGAGCGCGCAACTTTGTTCGCAGCGCGGATCCATGTATCTGCAACTACCAACTGTCCGTATGCACCATGCGCACCCTCTGCAACCGTCGGTTTGCTCGCAGCATTCTCAGCTGCCTCTGTCGCAGTCTCCATCCGTGGCAAAAATCCGTCTGGAATGAGTTCTGAATGCTTGCCAGTCGCAGCGCCTTCACCAAACGTCTGACGAATGTAGCGTCGCTTTGCTTCCAGTTTAGCCTGAACTTCTGCACGCTGCAGCTGCCGCTGAATTTGATCAATTACATTTTTATGGATGTTGGCTTGACGCGTTTCTGCCTTACCGTGTGTGCGAATCTCATTCCATGGATATGTGTTTGTGTCAATGCCGCGCAATGCACATTCCATATACAATAGACCAATCGTCTCCTCTGCATTTTCCAAGTTAGCATCTTCCAGCAAAGGCCATCCTCCAAACCCAGGTTTACAGCCAGTGATGAAGAATTGTACAGGATAATCTGGCGTCCGTGTCTGAATATCCAAAAGCAGTAAAGCCATGACAATAGTGATTTGAACATATGCCTTGAAAATGTGAAACTTTACCTGCTTTTCTGTTTTTGTTGCATTATATTTTTGCTCATCCAATTGAAGCTGAAACTCAGAAGCAGCGGTATCAATCAATGTCAGCAATCTGGGTCCGTCTGGAACAATTCCAATACGGTCCATGAATACTTTGATAATCTTGTACGCTTCAGTTTTCAGCGGACTGCTGAATTTCAGCTCATCCTGTTTTTCTACAGGAACGTCAAACAAACTATTAAGTTCATCAACTTGTTCCTGTTCCTTATCTGTCAAAACAGAACGACCCATCATGGGTCTTCCTTCATCATCATATTCTATAGAGGTATCAAATCCAAGTTCACCAATCGGCTGACCACACTGCTTGCAAATGTAATTGACTCCAAAGGTTCCACCAGCAAAATTTAGAACAATTTCCTTTTGAAGAGAAAGTTGCTGCGCTGGATTCAAAAATTGCTGAATCTGAATGAGTTCGTGTTTGCAAATCAAATGGTTGTCGCAGAACTGACAGTCTACCCAATTTCCTTCTATACCACCTTTGTACCTCGCCACAAAAATCGCCATCGCCTTCATGCGCAGCGTATGATCCTTCTTGCGACGAATTTCCTCCAATTGGATAGGGTGCTGCTGAGGGCATATAACTGGCTCAGGAGGGGCACCACGCTCCTTCATGAGTTGCTCAAAAAGTTTGGCATTTGTTAATTGACCCAAAAAGTATTTCGTATTCGCCTTGGTGTATTCACGAAGAATACCCTCTCTATTTTTACCAAGAACAGCCAGTGTGAAATCCTGAGAATATGCAAACAGTGACGCGATAATCGCAATATCTACACCCTTATAACCAGGTGTTCTAGAGAACATTTGTTTCACTACATCTGTTAAATACGTATATGGAGTCAAGGCATCCAACATTGGCTGCGCTGCATCTTCTACAATTGGCTGAACTGTGGGCCGATCATGGCCCTCTAGAACACGGTCGTTCAATTGCTGAATCATCTGGACAAGATTTGCGATGACCAATTGTACACGCTGTTGGATCATAGCTAATTGCGCGTCATCTGGCTCAGCCTCCAAAATGCCTAAATCATGTTTCATAGCCAGAAGATCGCCAGGGCCGCGTGGCACTAGTGCTTGCAAAACAGTATTCAAATACTCTGAAAAGGGGATTTCCAGCAATGCTGTGTCTGCTGGCGTTACATAGATTGGCTTTTGGACATCTGGCTCTACAATTGCATCTGCTTCATCCTTCAAACTTTGAATCGTGCCAAACGAATTGATCAATTCCTGCATATAGGATTTTGTCTCCAAGCTGCGTACGATAATAGACCACAATTGTCCTGTGCGTAGAGCACCAACAACACCCTTTGCCACAGACTTGTAGGGAAAAATGACATGACCATGCAACGGTGCCTTGTCTCCTGACTTCCAGATTTCTGTTCCACCCTTGGGAAGACCATATACAGTTGGTCCATGTGCACGGCGCAAACTCATATCAATATCCACAACATAATCAGTAGGGTTTTCTCCATTGTATGCATCAGGACGGATATCTCCATCTTCATCAGATCCATTGGCAAATCCAGGAAGTGGCTTGTATCCAGGAGGCTGTGCACGGAAAAATTCACCATCCTCTTTGAATTGAAAGCCTTGTCTACCGTACTCATCTCCCATAGGATACTTGTTAAAATACGAAATCAGCATCTGAAACCAGCGAGGAGGGCCTACAAGTTCATCTGATACTGGAATATCTCCCAGTTTATCAATAAATTCAACGGACTCTTCACGAAACGTATTCAAATGCATAACATGAATCCCTTCCATACTTGTATCTTCTACACCATCCTTGGCTTCAGTTACAAGAACACGCTTAGAACCGAGAACAGGACGCGCAATAGGAACACGATTCTTTAACAAGTCTTGAAACGTGTGTAGAGTAATTGTCTGCTCACCTTGTAAGTTTCCATTTGAGTCAAACTTCAAAATGGACTGCTTGAGTCCACTCATCATTTCCACAAGGGTACGAATACGCTTGAGATTGAGCGGGTTTTGTTGTTGCGCATAATCAAACATGTTGAGGAGTTCATTCAACATATCACCCTTTTGCTCCAATTCAGAGAAAACCATGTTTTTCGCCAACTTTTTCTTGACTTGAACAAACACTGGTAATTCCACATCTTGAAACTCTCCTGTGAAGAAATCAGCACCAAATGCGATTGCAGCATCTCCTGAACGCGTTTCCTGAACCTCTCTCACAGCTGCATCTGTTGCTGCTTCTGCGGCGGCCGCTTCAGGGTCTAATGCCCTGTCCTCCACTGACATTGGCTGAACCATGAGAATATCAAACGGTTCGCTGAGATCAATACCGCTGTCTGAAAAGGTAATGTACCGATCTCTATCTTCACCCTCTTGAACATGCAACTTGTTCTCTTTGGCATTTACTTCCAATACAATAAACTCCCCAACTCTGGCACCACCCTTATAGGCATCTAGAACCTGTCCAACGCGAAATCCCTCTTGATCAACAAATAGCTTTCTAGGACCAGGGGTAAACTCAATTTCATCGGCTGTGACACCGAGATCTTCATCAAATGTGCCATCTGAAAGGGGAAAGTCTACAAGTGTCGTAGGGGCACCATCTGGGCGAATGCGGATAACTGCCTCATCAATGTAGTAAATGGTACCAGAAGTCTTGCCACCTCGCCATGGAATTGTAATGTGGTCTCCAAGAAAGAGTCCTTCCTGTTCCTCCTCTTCATCACCTGCTGCGACTTCTACACCAGCCTCTTCCTCTTGTCCGGGTGTTGATCCATTTCCCTCTTGATTTGCGTTATTGTTCTCATTTTCTTCATTTGATCCTTGATTCTCATTGTTCTCATTATTCTCATTTTCATTTGGTTCAAAGTTGCCCACGCCATTATTGTCTGCCATGGAGGACTCCTATCTGCGGGATGAGAAAGAAAAAATTGATCTCATTTCTGGCTTAAACAGAAAGTACAGAAGAAAAGCAGTTAGGATGTCTTATACTATCAACGTCTTTACTAATT
>JACCEA011133897.1_pt1 | contig 11357 bp, 7 predicted proteins | sample 7449851 | NCBI WGS metagenome assembly JACCEA01 (sample SAMN15323453, study PRJNA562643) | freshwater metagenome | isolation source: river surface water | place: USA:Blue River Watershed | collected 2017-08-18 | reverse complement strand
TGGTGGGAATCCGTATTACGCTATGCGATATATAACTGAACACGGTGTGAGAGCAGCAGATGGTTATCCATTCCAATCGGAGGTAAGATATTGCGTATTTTGCGTTGTTTTTTTTTGTGTCAAGCCATTGATTTTTTTTAATTAGATCGGGGAGTGTCAAGAGACTCCATACAATGAAGCACACTGGAATCACTATTATTTGACTCGAGTTGTAGAAATAACTTCCTATAATGATGAAGCCATCATGAATGCATTACAATCAGGTCCAGTCAGTGTTGGTCTTTGTGGAACGGATAAGAACTTTCTCTATTATAGTAGTGGCATATATAACGATCTGAATTGTTGTGATACTCAGAATCATGCTTTCTTAATCGTTGGTTATGGCTTTGATAATGTATTGAATGCTCCATATTGGATTGCACAGAATAGGTAAGATGACCATGGTTTTGTTTAAATGCTCAGTTAATGATGAGTGTATTCTCTATTCACAGTTGGGGCTTATTTTGGGGAGAGAGAGGATTCATGCGAATATTGCGTGGATCAAATAAAGTTGCTGGAATTTGTGGTATTAACGTAGAACCAGCACAAGGTAGCGGTGGATACATTGTCGCCACAGGTGATGGACAATCCACCGATCCTCAATCACAGCTAGAGGAATCTTTGTCAAGGCGATTTTATCGTTGGCTTGATGACTTCGAACTGTGGTTTATGGTTAATTGGCAGGTAAGGAATAGTTCGGAAATAGTACCTGAAAATTGTAATGGTCTCCATCTTAGACTATAGGTATTGTTGTGGGATCTGCACTTATGCTTGTATCGTTTTCCATGTTGATTTATGGATTTTATTTGGATCGTCAAGTGACCAAGGAAAGAGAGCGACGCAGTCGTTTAAGAAGACAACAGGCTGCGAAACAAGCCCCTCGAAGGCAGGATTATCAATCGATCCCTTCAACAGATTATGGGAATGACATCGAGTTAGCACGCTCTTCCAATAAAACTCCAGCCAAAGTTCCACCTTCATTGGATGAAGAGCGAAGGCCAATTCTCCAATCGACATCATGATGTCGTGATTTGTTTCAGTTCGCCTGTACAAGTAGTATCGATAGCTATATTTGGTTGTAAAATCTTTTCATTGTAACGTTGTTCTTATTTAAATGAAACCGAAATATTACATAGAGGTATTGGATATCTACAATTATACATCATTGCAATACACACAGGAAACTCTACTCTATTCAATACCCTTCACAAAAATACGCAGCAGTGTCGTTGACAAGACAAGCATCACTGACGACATCTGTAACAATAATTGTATTTTTGTCGGTCGATAGAACCAAATGGATGTACCAATGCGATAATCACGAATCATACTGATTAATTGCATACACTGTAATTGATGGATAACTGGAAATGAGGACGAAGAAGATTCCACATCATGCTGTGAATCGCAATCATTATCTTCGTTATTACAGTAGTCACTGTACAACGCTTTCCCTCTACCATCTCGCTCTGTAGCAAATGCATGCCGAGTCAATTGTATAAATAAATTATCAACAACTTCATTAACTTTTAATACACGAAACAATATCATAAACATTGTAAGAAGTTGTTGAAAAAATATTAATGCAATAAATAATGCAAAGAATATAATTTCATTCCTTGGAAACAAATTAGTAAATGCAAACGTTATCAACATGATAATACAAATCATTGAATCAAATGCTGACCCTGTAAATAACCAATTGAGAACGTAATTACTACCATGTGAATGTTCTAAATATTTCCCAATTTCCCAATATTCTCTGGAAGTCAGTGGTATCGGTCCCCTACTGGCATTGTCTGAGTACAAGTCAACAGTGTGATCATAGACTAACCGTACAATAGCATAAGACCAGTGCTGATCAAGTAACACAAATGCAAATATTCCAACAAACATAAGAATGGCAGGGAAGACTCCAAACAAAATGACTATCATATTTAGAGCCAATAATGGATATAATTGATGACTTTCTGTCGAAGAATCACCAACATTAATTAATGGGCGAGAAGATGAGTTTGCGAAGGCTACGCTAATGGTGATAATAATATCTAACATGATAAATGACCAAGAATTAAAGAGATACAAATATGTCAACCTTTTACTCAATGGAAGACTCTTTTGAATAGTAGATTGTACGAGTCGATTCAAATATCCCGACATATCGATCTTACCAGAGCTTTTCTCTGATGAGGAATTATCAATATTGGACTTGAATTTCGGATTTTCAATATCTAATTGTATGAGTTTTCGTATCACAGGTGGGATGAGATTGCGATTGAAGATAGCATGTCTGAGACAGATGATGGCAGGTAACATGGTAAACAATGGGACATAACCAGCTGCCCAACCAATGATAATTGTAATAAGCTTGTAAGGAGAGTATATCTTACTGATAGAGAGAAAAGGGATGTTAATAAAGAAGACAATTAATTCCAGTAACAGAGAGATATGCATGAATATAACCCAATTCTGTCTCCAACGTTGTGGATTGTTACCCCCATTATGTCTTGTAGTGCCATCACTTTCGTTGATATCAACCGGATAAATCACTCCCGTCCAACATGCAAAATTATATAAATTTTTATTGTGCTGTAATTCATCTTTCCATGTCCATTTTGTAAGTGGTGTGGCGTCAATGTTATTACTCGCTGCTATTAGTGGAGAATTGAAATCGTTCTTGTCATCATTACAATCATTCACCCTATTCCCCAAGAACGATACAGATGGAGGGAATACAAAAGCTCTGTATCGCTCCATCATCTTCTAGACATGGACAAAACTAAATTTGGAAGACTTTTTTTTTTTTTTCATTTTGGCGGATTTGGACAGAAGAAGTTTTTGTTTATTTTACTATTTACAGTTTAGCACAATGAAACGATACATTAACAGCATCACATTGTAAGCTTGGTAATTCAATGAGGAATCGTCAATGCAGAGCAAGTCCAACCAATTGGTATAGTTTGACCTGTCAATTCATCAATACCAAGCATTTTTTCCCAATTTCTAAATCGAAATAACATGATATAGTTCACAGGACTAGGCTCCATACCATGCAACTTCTTGACTGCTTCTCTAAATGGTGTGGCAATCGTTGCCGGGAAAGTCAACATAAATTCATCACTACGATTATAGGCTTCATTACTTTTCACTAGGACATCGCCGGTTCCATCATCAAGAATGAGAATTGAGGTCATCCATGGATGATAAAAACAGTGATTGGCCCAGTCACCAATGGGGGATGTATCTGCAGACTGACCATTTGACTTCATTAATTTGGCTTCCCATTTATCTTCACCTTTAACAAGATCATCAGGCAAAATTTCACGGTATCGATTGGTGATGACCTTGGCAGCATGTTGAATCTCTCTTATGATATCGAGTACCTCAATAAATTGCAAGTATGATAATTCTTTTCCTCCACCAAACTTTTGATGTACTGCTTTTACGGATGGTGGCCAAATCGTTTGAGGTTGTGGATTGATCCATTCTCGTGCAGAAAAGCCCATTTCCATCACTGCATTCACATATTCGACATATACTTGATCGCGCACAAATGATTGGTACATTCGGGCTTTGCCTTGTTGCACTTCCATTACAAAGTGATGCCCAATCTGATCAAATCGGAAGATATAGACGCAGTGATTGCTGATATTATTGGTCACCATAGCGCGCATTTGTTGATCGTCAGCATTGTATCGCCCAACAGGTATGTGTAAGCCTTGGTGATTGACATACTGTTGCAACACGCGGACAAACTCATCGCATCTGTCAAGATTTCCAACCTTCGAAATGGTACGAATTACACTAGCGATGTCAGATGTGGCTTTCTTGGGACCATCAACCAAAGTCCAATCAATGGGGGGGTTGCTTTGATTCATCCACTACAGTCAGGTTTTCTTTTTTAAGAGAGATTGGATTAAATCCTCCAGTGACTTTCACGCGACCCTGACTTTGGAGCTGCTGTTCCTCCTAAAATAATTGATGATGCAGCATATCATGTCAAATATAAATAATATCACCTCTGCAGTTGGTTGCAATACAACTCCGATTGTTCCATTCAGCTCTGGTTTGGACTTTAAATTATTGATAATGACTCTGGATCCAACTATCATTTCTGGCTCAAACGAATCTGAAGAGTGAGATCAAAAATATTATAGATGTATTCAATATCACCTAGATCACGACACCTCAGACAGATATGAAGCATGGAGAAGATGACCAGATTCCAGATTGGGATTGCAGAGGGGGATTGTGCGAGCAGAAGATAGAAGAGCGTAGGCGCACGGCCGACCACACAGCAGCAGGGAGTTCATAGTGGTCTCAGCAGTGTATATGCAAGTGGAAGAGCGCAGCAACTATTGTACGGCGCAATGATGGCGCGCGCGCTGTGGCGCTGGCGGCGCTGCTGAGCAAAACTGATTATGCATTATGAAGAGAAGGCAAAAAGCAGCAAACATGCCAATGCTCTACTAGTAAAAATGCATGGTGTCCACATTCGCATGTTTGTTATTGCAAGCAGTGGCGATGTTCATTTGCAATTGATTGTTAGTAGGTTATGGAGAAATTATTCATGAAATGAATTGTTCCACATCGAACGGGTGGTATTATAGTAGTAGTGGTAGCGTATAGGTGACCGTTGCTCCATGCCCCAATAATAAAAATAGTAGTGGAAAATGTCTATACATACCCCGAAAGGCAGGAAATGGTTGTTATTTTGACATCTATTGGGTAATGGTAATATGAGTGGTGTTTGAAACTTATGGTTTCTACCACACGTTCACGCTTCTGGGAACCCTCTTACTTTTCAAGTTGAAGTTCACAGGGCGTACACTCTTATCAGTTACCTCATTCATGCCGATCATTTTCTGTACAGTATGAAAATCAATTAAATCTAATTAAAATAATGTTGGTGATCAAATTATTGTTTTCTTCCTCTCGATGTGATATAGTCATCGCATAATTTTACGATATGGAGAAAATTAGTTCTACTTTGTTGATTGCCGCCCACAAGCGAGATCACAAGAAATTTCTTTCCAAATTAACAGATCCCTCCTCTCAGGATATAAAAGAGCTTCAAGAGTATGCTCTCCGCAAAAATATTCTTGAATCTTATGTAGGATCAATAACATTATTAGTTTTCACCTTTTGTTGTAATCGAGATACCATTGCAGTTGAACAATCAAGCTCTGGAAGCAGCGATTGAAGCTAATCACCCAGTTGCTGTACAGTTTTGTCTGCAATTCGGGAAGTTCCGTCGGCGCATCTTGAAGATGTCTAAAACCAATAACTTTGATTTGGCGATGAAAATTGGGGTACGTCAAATATCTTGAATTTTATGCTGATATCTCATACCGTTTTTGACCATTCAGCATTGTTTAGTTACTAACATGAAAGATTCCACATTTGATGCAACAATCATTAAAGATTGCTTGGAAGAATATGTCCATCCTCTTTCATCATCGGTAAGATAACCACGTTAAAGTGCTTATAAATATAATGGTCTCATTCAGGAAAAGCGATCATCTTCATTGTTAAGGAAGGCAATCGCTATCAATCATAGAGATGCGGTTGATGTAATATCGCGCCACTTAGAGGAACTAATCATCGCACACAGACCGTATAAATATGTAAATTTGTCTTATATGCGAATGTTTCTATCTTGACAGCATCTTCGTTTAACCAGTCACTGTTTGGACCACCTGCAAAGCTCCCTAAGATCACCATGATTAGAATGCTTCGTGGAAGTATAATGCGATACACCGGATTTGGTACGTTTCTGCGTAGAAGTCAAATGGAAGAAGATACAGCTCTTTCAAATTCTAGATTTGTCGAAGAAGAAAATGCGATTTATGACGTAAGATTGAATATTTGCCCATGAATTTATATTACCCACAGTTTCTTGTTATTTAGGATATCACTAATTGTACGAAACTTGCTGTTAATCGATATATGGTTGCTTGTAGAACGAAACCCAGGTCATCAAAGATAGTACGTCTGACGAAACGTATTGCGCAGCGTTTGTGCATCAGCTTACTGAAAGTTTGTACACCGGTTACATCAGACAATTTTGAAAGAGTGTATCATTTTTTCTCATGGATTTTATTTCGTCACGGAATCATTCATGATGGTCAATATCATTTAAACACTACAGTATCAGAACGACTACATACAATTGGTGATTTATTGGTGATTAGTGGATGGGATATTGCTGATTTGAAATTGCTACTCCGATTGAATAATGTAAGATGCTAGCGCAACTCATCACATATCGTCTATCTCACCATTTGTTTCTATCTCCTTTCAGCGCGGACAAGATATATTGACTTGTGCCTTAATGGATTATCATCACCTTCGTCTGCAGCCATTAGTTGAGTGGATTCTTGAAACTGACGTGAATACAATTGAAAATAGAGATATGGTAAGCGTTCTGTTGGATCTGCGTCTCGATTTTGCAAAAGTTATTTCGTTTTTAGTCAGGAAATACACCATTAGCTACTATTTGTCAGAAGACTAAACGAGGGAACGAAATCGTAGTTATGAAGAAGGTTACCTTTTATCTTGACACAACTCTCAAGAAAAAGATAATTCTTCCATTTAGCAATGTTTATCAAGTACTAAATCGTGCACTACAATCGTTTCAATTCCATGTGGTCTATGTTATTCTTGACTTCTACGACTGCAAGAAAGAAGCATTGATTACAGTCTACAATGATATCGTTGAGTGTGTAAATCAAAATTCCATGATTGTGCGTCCCAGTGGTTATGTTTCTCGAGATAGTAATTCGACACTGGACGATTCATCGAACAGTCTTCCAACCTCGGAATTACCTCCATCAAATTCTCGTGATGTTCTGATGAGATGGAATACAGAGATTTCAGAATTAGACTACAACTATGAGATTTTGATATTGTCGTTGTTCTTTGATTCTCAAATACTGTCAGAACCTGTTGGTGATGGATATCTAAACGATGAATGGATATTATGTCCGTCCATTGGAAGGATGGCATTGCGCGACTGGCTATTGAATGGTTTTCAACAGGTCGATGGTGATCAAGGTAATATTCAAACCATCAATGTTACAAATGAAATTCAAAATGGATTGATTGTATTGCTACAATCCGTCCATGTTTTCATCCATGTTCTTCTGCCAAAAACTTTACTAACGACTGATGGAGGTTGTTTGAGGTTGGATAATCGAGTGATTCAGCAATGGTTGGAGATATGTCAATTGCTTATATCCTACTGCTTGAATTTGCTTCCATTGCAAGATGGTGTTTATTACCAGTATGAATTTCAATCACTATCTGGCACTCTTAGACACGAAGCCCAATTCAAGTTCTTGGAAATTGTATTCACTGATATAATGTATGCTTTGAACAATTTTACAGCAGTATATCAGTGGATGATTAAGCCTGCGCTCAGAGCAGATGAGCGTCAGCATCAGCACCATTGCAGAGAGTTAATCCAGCATCAATTGAATGGGTGGAACGCATTGGCTGACACTGTGAGCCAATTTATGGGAGCTATGCCTGCAAGGTTAGCACACTTGTTTGGTCAAGGTAATGTTCCTTCTGAGCTATTGTTAATGCATCGACTAGTTAAAGAAGCGGCTTTTGAAGTTGTTGCATGTTTTGTTTGATCGCTGGATCTGATATTATGCAGGTACCGAGTCCTGCTTTTCTGTTGTGGGTTAATTGTAACTCACAGATAACTTGGACCCAAACCTTTTTTATTATGACATTCTGTAGGTATTTTGATATTCTATGTGTATCGAATATTGATTATATTTATTTATCTTGCTGGCGTAGTTTGCGCTGTCGTCATTTGATCATGAATGCAAGAGTTAACAAATAACGTTAGAAGTAATTTCATAATTTACCATCTACATAAAATTCCAAAATCGAAATTGTCGTCAAATTTCCGTCAAGACTGTAGAAAATGCGTTGGAAAAATTCCGTTGCGATTTTGCGCTCCTTCAAGTCTCAGATCTTTTTCTCGCGACGCACGATTATTGCAGAATTGTTTTTGTGAATCTAAACTATTGTATGGGAGAGAATTAAAAATGTGGATGAAAAGATGATGGAAACGATGATACAAACCTCATCACTTCCTGAGTCGATTAAACCAGCGACTCTTAAACCAGGTTCTTCGTTTCGTGTTGTCAAAATGATTGCAAGTCCAAAATCCGTAGTTCAAGAGATTACAGAACAACAGCGACAACAAGAACAACGAACTTTCATTGAAACCGGTTGTGAGGAGACTAAAACTACCAATGTTGGAAGCAGCAGTAACATATTTTCTTCAACAAAATATACCAATGTACACAATCACCTTGAAGAGACTGAAATGGAACATCAATTAGCAAGTGAAACATTAACACGTTTATTGATGACAATTGATGAAAAAGAAATTTTAGAACAATTAATGTTTCGTTTACAATCGACACGTCGTCGTCAATATAAAGATCAAGGACGTGAAATTGAACGACAACAACGAAAATTAGCCAAATTAACACAATTTCTACCTGAAGGAATGCCTACTCCTATCGTTGAAGTTGAAGTCGTTCAAATTGAAATGTTATCAAAACAAGTTCTTGCTGTTATAACTGATGACAATGAACGTAATTATCGTATTTGTTCACAAATTGTACTTTTACTTGGTCAAACATTACCAACAAGAGATTTGATTGCTTTACTATGTGAAGTAATGCGTGGATTAGGACGTAAAGGATCACATACAGAATCTGTTATGAATCGCGGTGGTGGTTGTGAAATGATGATAGAAGTATTATCAAGACATCGTCGTAATCGATATGTTGTTGAAGCGATAGAATCAGCAATATGGCATCAATCTATGAATCCTGTGAATATAAGAAGATTTTTAGATTGTGGTGCGAAGGAATTATTAATTAATGTTATGGCATTACATTGTGATGATGTTATGATTATACGTGAAGGACTTGGTGCATTAGCTAATTTATTGAGTACTAGTAGTGGTAGTAATGGAAATGGGAAGTCGTTTCATGATATTTATACCGATGACAGTGATAATGGTAATTCAGGACGATATCATCGATTAGATAGAGCACACTGTCAAACAGTTCTCACGTTATGGTGGAGACATTATCGTACTGACCCAAATATTACCGAGAATGTCTCCTTGTTATTGGTGAATCTATGTGCTTATCAATCCGAGATGCAAGCATTGATTGGATGTCAGAGTCAAATTACAGTGTCAGCAGTGGATTGGGTACAAGATAGTTCTGAGTGTCGATATACCAACACACCAACTGTATCACAGTCATCAACGGATTTCATTACAATTACAGGTTGTGATTTGATATTACGTATGTTACATTACTATCATAGTCAACAAGATTCACTGATGGTAGCAGCAATATGTGAAGTCATTCAAACATTAATCAGTGATTGTGATGAAAATGAATCATATTTTGCTAAATATGGTAAATGTCGCGAATTATTAATGGATTTATTAAAAGAATATTCACATCATTTAAATGTTGGGAATGTCTCTATTCGTAATAAGAAGATGGAAGCTGTTAAGGCGATATGCAGTACATTGATGAGTTTTGATTTATCATTTGGCACGACCCCAATCAAGAAGAGTAGCAGCGGCAGTGGGAAAAGTTCTACCATTTCCTCGGATAGTATAGAGAATACTGAATCATCAAAGAAACGACGCAGTAATTTTGATCATCGTAAATTGATTACTTTATTGGTAAGAATTATTCGTGATCAATTGAAACCATTTGCGTCGTCACAGTCATCTAAACACCATTCGAAGAAGACCGGATTAATGGACGCAGACTCTATTCCTCCACCACCACCTCCTGTATCTCCTCCACAGTCTCCTTCCTTTGCATCATTCACTCGTAGATTGACTGGATCGTTGTTTATGCCATTGATGGGAATAGTTGACAATAATGCCGTCCTAAGCACTGTATTGTCTGAAAGTGATACTCAAGATAAGAGTCAATCGAAGGATTTTGATGACAATGATGAAGATGATGACGATGGTGAAGAGAATGATATGAATGGAACGAAACGTAAAGTCGATGCACCATTATTGTCTAAAGTCATTGCGTTATTAGCGAATGTGATTGCTACTGCGACCATTGCATGTGCGCCCTCTTCATCATCTTCGTCAGACTCTGTTCATCTAACATCAACTGAAAAGATGGCAAAGAAAGTATTGAAACATTTCACTGATGATCAATCAGGTTGTGAGTTAATGTTACAATTACTCAGACATGTGATAAGTACGGGAGTGGATATATTTGACTTATCATCATCGAATTTGAGTGAGAGTGACAGTGGACGCACATCTGAGACATTGACAGAGAATGTTGACAATATTGTTGATGCTGGTTGTCGTATTCTATGGTCAATCGCATGCAGTTCTGATCGAGCGAGAGATAATTTATTACAAATTCCTTCAACTGTCAATTTCCCAACATTGTCAGATATTCCTTCTGAGTCTGTTGGATCAGAGTGTTGTGAAGTGATCACGCAATTACTCACACAATATTTGATCAAAGAAGCATCTGCCTCATCATCCTATACATATTCCCATTCCTCATATTCTTATTCCAATACTGCTAATACGCAACCCAATCGTTATGTTCATCATCTCTTATTACTTGATTTGATTGCTACATTGCGTTCATTAGTATCTCTCGATATGAAAGGGAAGATATTATGTGGACAAGCTGGAACATGTCAAGCATTGATTGAAGCGATGATAAACTTTGGTGGTCGTATGAATAACAATACACAAATAGAAGATAAATCTAAAGAGATATTAGGTGAAGTCTTATCATTGATATCTGTATTATCAGTGTCAATAGATAATCAAGATATCTTTGGTATGTCTGGATTATGCCCAATCTTAGTAGAAATATTACGACTCCATTATCATCATCAATACATAAAGAAACAAGAACAAGAGAGTGTTTCAATCTATAAACATGTCATGACAATAGAAGAAAAAGAAGATTATGAACAAGAAGAAACTATTATACGTCGTTGTTGTACAATTATATCTATATTTGCTAATCATGAAGATTGTCGTTTACGTCTATTAGATGCCAATGCCTGTGAAGTATTACACCAAGTAATTGGTAATAATGCATCATATATAGGTGATAATCCGCCATCTATCGCTTTACTTGAGATTACAACGGAAAGTAATAAGAAACCCATATCTGGTACACATGCAAAGGCAACATTAGCATTGAATCGTTTGCAAAGACAAGTATCTGCTTCGTCTCATGCTAGTACTGTCACTACTAGTAGTA
>JACCEA010642018.1_pt1 | contig 11358 bp, 11 predicted proteins | sample 7449851 | NCBI WGS metagenome assembly JACCEA01 (sample SAMN15323453, study PRJNA562643) | freshwater metagenome | isolation source: river surface water | place: USA:Blue River Watershed | collected 2017-08-18 | reverse complement strand
TTGTAGTCCACTGTGTAGTATCTGCAAAGTCTTCTGCCATGGCAACATCATCCTGTGATTCTACTGGCGAGACGAACTTTGGGATTTGAAGCTCCATCAGCTCTCCTTTTTGGAGATGAGAAAGAAATTGAAAACAAAGGTTGTCGATAGGATCCATGACACCACAGAACAACCAGAACCAAGCGAACAGTTTTGACTATTTACAAAATACTTCTTATTCAATTTGAAATTATGATGGTTTTGTCATCAGTGAATTACTTTTTAGTTCGAATAAAGCATGAGCAGCCTCACACGCATAGAAAGCGGAACAGCTAGGGCGTACCATCGTACCACAGATCAATTACAAATGGGATTTCATTACTTACAATTTTGAACTTAAGGCCTAAGTTCATTAACAAAAATGGACAATCAAACAACAAGCTAGTAAAGTGATATTCCCAAATGGAAAGCATCTGAACAACAATATATACATCTTTCATGATCATAGTTAAGTTGGTACCGTTTATCCTATGATTGGAGTTCGAGCAACTTCACCATTGGGCTTGACAAATATTCTGACTCGATCTGTTCTGTAGTCCATAGTTACCATAGCACCCTGTATTACGAGGAAATAATTAAAAATCGGTTATTGAAAGGGAAAAAAATCCCATTACCTCAGGAACAACGACTGCTCGGACACCAGGCATATCATTGGTGATGACTGTTTTTGCTTCATCGGAGTGTTTCCCAACAAGATGAGACCAATCATGGGATCCAGCAGAGTGTTCATTATCGTCTTGATGACCTTCTCTGTTTTCCGCCTTCTCGGCTCCTCTTGTAGGAAGATCGAACTTCCTATGAGGACCGTGACCCTTGAATGTTCCTGGTCCTGGCTTCATATCAAATCTTCCCGGATTCTTGCCGAAGAGCTTTGAAGGAGGATCATCTATGATATTTATTTTTGAGGGGTTTTGATGGTGTTGCTCTTCTCCGCCGGAATTATTGTTCAAGGAAGAACTGCTGCTACCGGAAGTTCCATCCATGTTGGCAACAATTGGTGTACTTGAGAAACAAAGGGAGACAAGAACAAATAACGATAGAACCAAAATAAATTGCATATGTATTCCCATCACGCTTGAAAGTCTGGTTGAACACCACTTGCTGGTCGTACAAGAATGAGATGAAAAAAATGTGAGCAAAAGAGGCGAAGAACAAGCAGGGCGGCAGAGGCGCGATGCGATGCGCAGAGCTCGCCCGCCCCGCCGGCCGTCGTGCGAGGGTTTGGGTTTTTCTTATGAGAGAGACCGCAGCAGCACCAGCGCCAGTTCCTACAACATATAAGAAATTTTTTGTAAGTTTCAACTGCCATTTTTCTAATTCACAATAATCACAATTAAATTATCCCAAATAAGTATTTAACATACCTATTTTACCTATTTCAAATCAATAGATGACAACTCTTATACTACTATCCAAACAAATAAACGTAACAAATAGAAGGATCATCTATGAACGGGTACATTTATCCAGGAATATAAATGTAATCCGCTCCTTGCTCTTTTGTCATTGGTTCGATTTCTTCATCTTGTTGAGAACCTGAACTTGGTGTTGCACTATTTGACGATGCAGCAGAGGCTGCACTACTTCTACTTTGTGTACTACTTGAACTACCACTACTATGATTGGTTGGTCGTTGTCTCTTTTTCGCTTCAGTTCCTGTAACCAAAGGATTTTCTACTTCTGTCTTACGATTATCAATAATTTCTTCAACAGGAATTTCTTTGTGGCGATTGAACAACGAGAAGAAACTCGATGGTGGTTCCTCAGACTTTGGTTTCAATGTCGCATAATCAAATACAGGTTTACAATTGAAACATACTGCCATACAATATTGAGCAGAATGAACACAACACGCTAAATTTGCTTCACAACAAAAGAAACATGGACAACAAAACCATCCAAGATAAACTTCAAAATTCCATTTAGTCATTTTTTGTTGTTGAGAAGGATCTGCTTCTGCCAATTGTTGAAGTTGGGGATTTTTAGCTAACCAACGTTGTTCTGCTTCAAATTTTGCTTGATACTTTGGTGGTACTGCTTGATAGCGCTGTAAGACTTCAGTTGCTAATATGAGCGGTTGGACAGTGACTCGAGTCGCAGCGCTTTGACTGGAAGTCGAGCCACTTCCATGCTGTGGTTGCGGAGAAGATGACCCAGTGGAATCTGAACCTTGTGCATATTTCAATAAAAATTCTCTTGTTGGCATGACAACATCTTTTTCATAATCAAAAAAATTATGTCCTTTAATATATCGTGAATTCGATTTTTGAATAAATAGTTCACTAATTAAGCCTGATTTTAGACGATGTTGATGCATTAACATAGAATGATTAATACTAATAATTTTATCATTATCAGCATGAATAAAGAGTACGGGTGATCTTATTACATGACTGTCCTTCCCACTTCTTCCTCCAGAGTGTGGAGTACTACTACTGGAGATACTGCTATTCACACTGTCCTCTCCTCCTCCTGTTCCTCCATTACCTCCTTCGGTAGCAATTAAATATTTCCAACTTTCCCAACGATTAAACATAAACCAACTTGCTACACCTAATAAATCAGCTGTAGTATCACGAATACTAGAAAATGGTGATTGTAAAACAACAGCTTTGACACGTCGTTTACGTGCTTCTAAATTAGCAGCTAATCTACATGCTGGACCTGTACCAATCGATCTACCAATTAATACAATCTGTTCAACAGGAACATGTAAGGTATCAACGACAAAATCGATGACAGAATCTGACACTTCATCAATGACAGTCTCGTTGGGATAACCATCAGATATTCCATATCCAGGATATTCTACTAATAAATAATGACTTTTGAATGCTTGTGCTTCACGTTGTGCACATATCATGATTTGTCCAATATCACATGCATTGCCATGAAAATGAATACAAAATGTATTTGTTTTGTTGTTATTATTCACTGCTAAAAGACATGGTATACTGGATGGGGCAGCATTCCAGTAACTAAAATAACTACATTGTCGTTGAAATGGAACATAGAGTAATTTTAAATTTGGTGCATCATTAAATGAATCTTGTGAATAAGATGATTTTACCATTCCACCAGGGAACATGATCGTATTGATCAAAGGATTCTGACATTTCAATAGATCTGCCATTTCCCACTTTCAAATCACTCAAGAGAAAATATAAAAGCGAAACTCCAAGATCTCACCCAATAAGGTCCAAGATTCTTTGGCGATGATTTCGGTAATTTCAAAGTTCCTGAATGGAACGAGGAAATAATTAAATAATATCAACCTAAATCAGATCAAACAGATTCTCGCTTTGTTGGTCAAATTTAAAACGGTTTTTTAAAATGGTTATTCCCAAAAAATCTTTTTTTTTTGGGATTGAGGCCCAAAAAAAAAAAAAAAAAAAAAAGATCAGAAATGCTTCGTTTCTCTTGTTAACTGATCGTCTCACGTTGATTGAGTGAAATGTCCAGTGCTAATAAAGGTGGCAACAATGCCAAGAAACCTGCTGCTGCCCCCGCTGCAGGAGGAAAAGCAGGAGGCACTTCGTTACCTCCAGTTGCAGGTGCGGCTAAACCTGCAGCAGCAACTCCGCAAAAGAATGCACCAGCTGCTGCAAACAAATCTAAAACACCAGCGAAAACACCAACGAAGCTTCCTGCACTGTCACCAAGAGCAGAGGCAGCAAAGGCCGAAGAAACTCCCACCGGGGATGCAGCTGCGCCACCAGCAGATACACCAACCGTTGCTCCAACCAATGATGCCCCCGCAGCAATAACTGAACAGCCAGTGGCTCCAGTTACAACCCCAGCACCAGATACAGCGGCTGCTGCACCAACACCAGTACCAGTTGTTGAAGCACCTCCAAAACCGATCAATGGCAATGGTATGGTAAAGTTGATGTATGAACAGTATGATGAGCTGTTCCCAATTGTTAACGGTTCAACAACACAAGAAAATATTGATGAAGTGTATTGCCTCACTTTTGTGATGCCCAACTGTCGCATTCTTTTGTCTAAATACTCGCCAAAGGAGAAGCGGGAAAAGGAAGATCTACCATTTAGTGAACTCTTCATTGCTGAGAACCCCGCTGGTACTTATCAAGGCCTAGAAGCTGATCAAACATATTATGTTTACGTTGAACAAGATGCAGAACGATTGAAGCGAGATCAAGAAGAGATGCGACGAATTGCACAAAATATGGAAGGTGCTGCCAAGCCAGGTGATCCATTGAAGAAAGATGATGGTCGTGTTTTAGAATCTTGTTCTTGTATATATGGAAATCCGTGTGTGGATGAATATGGTTGCAAGGATTGGTCTAATCGATTTGCTGTTGCAAGCAAGAATGGATGGAAAGGGTTTTGAAGTGGTCAGAATGTAGAAGTTGTAAGTAAGTACTTGTTTGTTCATTTCTGTGATGTTTTATATGAATGTATTGCCATGTTGTCGTTGTACCAACTAAATATCCTTGGTCGCAAGATCGTGATATTTATGTTGTTCAAAATGGGTTAAGTATGACTATCGTAACTTATTTTACTGGTACAGTCCGTACAAGAAAGAAGTTCATCCAACTTGAGGAGCGCGAGTAATCTTCCCATCTTCATCCACAAAGAGCCTAACACGTTCTGCACGGAACTCCATAGTGACTACGGCATCCTAAATAATGTACATCAATGAGTTATTGTTGGAATGATAATATATTATATAACCACATTCTCACATGAGGAACAGTTTCCACCACGGCATCAGGCTTATCTCTTTTAATTTCCTCTCGTGCTTCATCATGATTTCTTCCAACCAGATGATCCCATCGATGACGTTGTCCTGCTTCACTCATAATGATTCGGATTCAATTGCATCAACGCTTCAATAACGGGAAGGCGTTTTATTTGGTTCGTTTGGTTTATAATATACTGATTCTTGCAGCATCAGTGTTCAATAACATTTCACATTCTCATGCATCATCGGATTCAGATCTTCATTCGCTGTTGAATGCACCCCCTTCGCTACACACGTACTTTGCTTGACAAGCAAAATCGCCAATTTTTTCTATTATACGCATTACATTTTGGATGCTGAGGTGGCAAGTCAGTAACGGTTTCCAAAAAGTCCTAAATATTCGATTATTAGTCATAAAGTGATAGTTTTTCAGAGACTAAAAACTCAAGTTTCAGCAATTCCACACCCACCACACGAAAAAAGTTATTTTGTCCAATCACAAAATAACAAGAACAACAGTTGTTGACGTTCAGTCTCACACAAGTTTCTCATTCCTGGTCACTTTCCAACTCTTTTTCGTTTGATTTACGAGATGTCATTGTCAACTCTTCGTTCTTTTCAACTTCCAACCACTTCCTCTCAAGCTTTGGCTTTGTTGCCTGACAAGGATACCACTCGCATCTTTGCGATTGGTATGGGTAGTGGCGTAGTTTTGTATTTATTAGCATCAAAAGGACCACAAGAAATGGTTCGTTCATTGATTGGTTCAGTCCTTGGAGCAGCTCGTTTACTCCCTGGTGTATCGAACTTGTTAGATCAAGCTGAAGTCTCTGCATTGCAAGGAATCATTGACGATCTTGCTCCAATCGATCCATCTTCGATCACTGAACTCTCTTCAAAGGGTGAATCAGCAGCTGTGATTGCTCAACTTGTAAAGGATGGATTGGCGAAGGATCTCTCTCATGGATTCCTTGAAGGTCGTTCCTTTGCTGGTATCTATCACTATCCAGTCTCAGAACTTTCACAATTGCAAGCTTCTGTGATGACAGAATGTTTAAATACTAATGCTTTATATCCATCTGTCTTTAAATCAGTGAAGAAGATGGAAGCAGAATCAGTCATGATGATTGTATCGATGTTGAAAGGTATCTTGGGTCTTCCTTCTGATCCTAATATCAATGCATCAGATTATGTCGATCCTGCACCCAACGCATGTGGTATGTTGACATCAGGTGGTACTGAATCTATCCTATTGGCTGTCAAATCTTATCGCGATGCCTTTCTGACAGCACGTGGTCTCAATACCACTAGTGCTGTCACTGTGACAAGTAGTAGTGGCAATAGTACTGTCAGTGTTGGTGAAGCTGCTACATTCATTCAACCTGAAGTTATTGCAGCAATAACTTGTCATCCTGCATTAGATAAAGCTTGTGATTATTTAAGATTAAAGCTAATTAAGCTACCAACTAATCCAGTGACTCAAACCTTAGAACCTTCTCTCGTTGAGAAAGTAATAACAGCAAATACTGCATTTATTTATTCCTCTGCACCAACTTTTCCACATGGTGTCGTTGATCCTATTCCAGAATTAGCCGCTTTAGCACAAAAGCATTCAATTGGTTTACATGTTGATAATTGTCTTGGCGGGGTACTTTTGTCCTATGCTTATGAACTTCAACAGCGTGAGTCAGTGAATATTGACATACCAAATTCTATGAAAAAAATACCATCATTTGATTTCCGTGTACTAGGAGTAACGTCAATCTCAACAGATATTCATAAATATGGATATGCACCCAAAGGTGCGAGTGTGATAGCATTTCGCAATGAAGAAATGCGTCGCCATGTCTATAGTGTAGTCAGTGATTGGCCTGGTGGATTATACACGACACCAACGTCGACAGGCTCAAGATCGGGTGCGAATGCTGCCGCAGCATGGGCAACATTGAGATATATGGGTGGTGAGGGATATAGTGAAATGGCAAAATTGAATCAATCCTTGCTTGAAAGACTTTACACTTTTGTCAAACAAGAATTACCACAATTGACAATTGTAGGACAAACGCAAGCATCAATCTTTGCATTTACGATAGCAGGTAATCATATCCCATTTAATATTTATTCATTAGCTGCACGTATGGAAAAGAAAGGATATCATATGAATTCATTACAATCACCACCTGCAATTATGTTATGTATATCAGAAAGATTTTCTGATCAAATTGATGAATGGATGCAAGCATTACGAGATTGTGTGCATGAAGCTATGATGAATCCTAAGGATCCTGAATATGAAGGTAAAGGTGAGGCGGGTATCTATGGTGCATCTGCAGTGTTGCCTGCTAAGGAGATTGGACGTATATTGAAGAGATATTGTGATATTCTCTATATGATCCGTAAGAAGTAAAGCAAAAAGGGAATTACCATTGTCTCAGGTAGAATATGATAGGAATAGATTAGATGTTGTTATCTTTGGATGATTCTTTCTTTCATATCTCTAATTGAATATTGTATTAATGTGTAAAATGAGTGAACGATACTGTTTGAATGAGAGTGTGAGAATGTGTATACAAGAGTATTTGAATTTATGTATTTAAATTGTATTTATTCCCAATTCTTGTTATTGTGTATTGTGAGTATTAACGGAGGAATTGTATACTGTTCTGTAGCGATGAATATATCATTTGGTTATTATTATCTCTCTATCTCCATGTATTGAAACAGTAGGTCATTGCGTATGGGATTAGGGAGAGAGATAGGTGTTATGTGTTGTCTGACTTTGTTCTTTTCTATCACAGCTGTAACAAAGTAAGTTTCTAGCTATGTGATTGTTTGTTAATAATATTGATATCTTGCTTTAAGATGAAAGATTTGTTCGAGTTTATTTCAAAGTGATGAAAAAATTTACCAAGGAATGAATTAAATTTGTGAATAAATTAAAGAATAATGAATACGAACAAGATATGTCCATTGTTGTGTATTATATAAGTACTTCATTGATCTATGACATGTAGGGATTGATGATTTGTATAAGCATATGCCGTAGATTATGTGTAAATATCTTTGATTGACTTTCTTCCGTGGCCATATTGGACACCAAGGATGCTGTTCTTCCCAGCTTACCCCTACCCACGCATTATATATTACTATAGATTTTTACTTATAACTGCTTTTGATAATTTATTAAAGAAAAAATTATGGAATTATCATGTTTGGTTTTACTGTTGATTGAAATAACGCTGCTGTGTCATAAATATTAATCATCCTCTTGATTGACAAAGTTACATTATTTCACGAATATCTCATACAAAAGGAGGGCAAGTATTGAATTCACAATAAACATGTTTTGCTTAAGTGGTGCGTATTACAAGCCCCACAGGCCCCAAGTTATTATGGTAATCGCGATCAACTGATATCATCCCTTTTGAAGGAATATGACACGTCGCTGCTAAATTCAATAATTTCTTGTTAAATTATTGGATAAATTGTTACGCTTCCATAGTTTGATTAAGTGATATCAATAAGTACCGGGTGAAAAAAACTAAAATCTTTGAGATGGTTAGAAATTAACACAACGAAATGGTATCACAATCAATCAGAAGATGATGAAACAACCGGAGCAAAATACCTAGGAAAAAATATATAAATGCAATAAATACATACTATCCATAATGGCTACAATTATCAAGCAAGCAAGAAACATTTTATTTCAAATAACAGATACCGATAAAACACATCAACAAGGGGAAAATCTTCAATTTATTCAATTAGCTTAGATGCCAAACTTAACATAGAGACCGACTGGATTCAAGACGCCACCAACATTGTTGACTGTAATATCAATGGTATTGGTACCAGAGATAAAGGAACCAGTGAATTGATAAGAAACCAAACATTCAAAGTATTGGTAGTTCTTGGTGCATGGGGCCTTCAAAGTCACAGGTTTCTTATTAATAGCGATGGAGAGCAAAGCATCATCAGTAGCAATGTCGGCATTCAAGACATAGGTCGCAGGATCATACTTCATCAAGTCAAAAGAAGTGGTAAAGGTGAAATTCCCACTGTCAGAAGTACCAGATACGATAGGTGGAGTGATCCAATTGGCATAGTTAGAGAACTGTTTCCAGTAGGTCGATGGCATGTTAGCATAGGTAACAGTTGGCTTTGCTCCTTGATAACTGGCACTCCAGTTTGGATCTTGAGTGCCAAGAGTAAGAAATTGGCCAGTAGAAAGTGGTGCATCTAAAGGAATATGGCAATTTGTCAGTTGGAGTTCTTAAAAATTCATTTTTCGAAAAAAAAAAAAAAGAAGCTCACTTACCCACGTTATTAACGGCAACAGCCCCGCCCATTAAGTAGGCACCAATCAAGGCGATGATAAAAGAAACAGAGGATAGACGGAACATCGTGGTCGCAATTATTATTGAAATAGCTAAAAAAAAAATGTAAACAAGCAGGCTCATTGATCGATCTGGGGATCTGGGACAACTACAAAGCTTTTTAGGAATTTAGACCACGAAGGTTTTGGTTCAGTGACTCACTTGTAATTAATCAACGTTATGTATGGACTATCAAATCATTGATACGCCAGAACCCATATCTCATATCCATGTAACTTAAAGAACGATTAACAAGGTATTACAATCACACATTACACTATTCAACAAACACAGCATCATATTCCAACAATCTATCACTATAATATCCTGTTATATCTCCTAAATTTACATGTTCTTCATATTGTAACAACCAAATTAATAATATTCTTGCACAATCGGGATTCCACATTTTCCAACTTTTACGATAACCATCGACTAAGAAATATGCTTCAACCGCCGTACCATCCGAATCATCCAGATAGATCGGAACAGGTAGTTCTAATAATGGCTCGGGATGTAACAAAGCTTTCCATGTACGTTCATTCTTCATTGTTCCCATTTGGAATAGCTTTACTACTTGATGATAGAGTATATCTGGTGAGCGAATAGTGAAGTGGTTAGCAGTCCATGGCATGAATTGTAACTCATCAATGACATAACCACGAATATGACGAAGAACATCGATATGACCAGCTAATCTTTGAAAGAGCAATGCATTGGGTGTTTTATCCTTGGCTGTATAATCAAACTAATGAGTGACAATTCGTGTTGGATATGGTTCAATTGACTTACCTTTCACTGCAATGGCAGTTAAGAATGTAAACATGCATAACATACGCACAGCAGTCAAATACAATCGTACTTGTAACAATGTATAGATAACAAATGCAAATAGTGGCATAGTCTGTAATTGATAATCTGTCCATAATATGGAACGATCTGTGGGATGGACTATCATTAGATTCTTATTACCCTTATCTGGATTGACTCGCAGATAGTGATATACAAACCATCGGAGATATTCATAGGCAAACTTATCTTGTTGTATGCGCATGAATAGATCCATCAATAAGTTGGTTAAGTCTGTTTTGACATCCGGTAGATAGAATGGTTTAGTAGGATTTAAACGTAATGATCGTATGTCATTCATAATCCCTTGACGTATTGCTTGTTTACATGGTAAAAGGGTCACTATCCTTGACGTTAGAATCTCATGAGATCCACTCGTCCTTTCGCAATGTTTCTCGTACAATCTCAAAGCACCTGCATGAGCACTCCCAGGCTTGGTTGTGGTATCTAATACTTTCTTAGCCTTTGCTAAGTCTGCTTCATCGGCATCACAAATTGCTGCTTTCTTACGGATGATGGAGCATGATTCTTGATGTGCATGTGTCCAATCTGCGACTTGGCATGTTTTGCTACAATAAAAGACACAATGGCAACGAGCACATAATAGATTGGCTGGGCGGTGACACGCATAGCAAACTTTGAGATACGGTATCACAAGTTTGGTTTCGATATCAGAGAATGGGGGTTCGATTGGTGGTGGGGTATAGCTTGTTGCTTGTGTCAAAGACACTTTTGTAGCCTTGTGGGATTTCCGATGAGTCATGATGAAAAGCTTTTGTTGGTATTTATATTATTAATGATCATTTGTGGTGAGTAAGTGAATATGAGTATATGATGACAGTTCCTCAAATGATTTGCATATTACATGAGTGTAAGTAGGATTATCAGTGAATTGCAATGCCAAGTTTGGTGTGAAGTTGTATCAAAATCAAAGGCTTTCAATGAATGATTAATTTGATATTATAATGGTAATAACATATTCATTCTTCTAACCCTAACATACTATTTTCTGCACTAGAAAGACTTAAGAGTACACTTCTGAAGACAAACAAAAACATTAGCTCGACAACACTAAACGTTACTCAATATTATCCTTATTGCAATGAATTCACAAATAATCTTAAAAAAGCAAATGGCAAAGGAGACGGAAGAACTTGCCTGGAAAGTAATTGCAAGAGCAAGCGCAAATGCCACAAAAATACATTTCACATAGATGATTGAATGACACACAACTCCATAGAAAAATAAACACTATGACTGTCCACAACACTGGCAATATCCTATTGTGATGCGATACCAAACACTAACAATTATCTACCTTCTAAATAAACTTTCTTGGAGGGACTGCACCGAGTTCGTAAAAAGCATCCACAATACAATTAT
>JACCEA010735771.1_pt1 | contig 11359 bp, 2 predicted proteins | sample 7449851 | NCBI WGS metagenome assembly JACCEA01 (sample SAMN15323453, study PRJNA562643) | freshwater metagenome | isolation source: river surface water | place: USA:Blue River Watershed | collected 2017-08-18 | reverse complement strand
TGTAAGCCAATAGGGTTGTTCGATTTAAGGTTAGCTATTTTCTGTGTGTGGGCAATGGTGGTTCCATAATGACCAGAAATACTCCATCCACCCTGATTGCGTTGTGCGAAGGCAGTGCTAGTTATGAAAATTAAAAAGATAATCTTCTTCATACCATAAATTTAGCGAATTAACCTATAAATTAGCACCATCATGGATCGCCGTAGCATCAGCATAAAAATAAAAGAAGAAGCCTTAGCGCTAGGGTTCATGCATTGCGGTATTGCGGAGGCTCGTTTTTTAGAAGAAGAAGCGCCACGTTTAGAGCAATGGCTCAAAGATGGTAAGCATGGTGAAATGAAATACATGGAAAACCATTTCGACAAACGACTCGATCCTCGAAAATTGGTTGAAGGTGCAAAAAGCATCATCAGTTTAAGCTTAAATTATTTTCCGAAAGAAGAACAAGAGAACAAAGAATATTTGGTTTCTAAATATGCTTATGGCAAAGATTACCACGATGTAATCAAAGAAAAATTACATGCATTGATGAATCGCATTCGCGAACTTGTGGGCGATGTACAAGGTAGAGCTTTTGTAGATTCTGCACCAGTGATGGATAAAGTGTGGGCACGTGAAAGTGGAATCGGATGGATTGGAAAACATACGAACTTAATAAACAAACAAAGTGGTTCTTTTTTCTTTCTTGCAGAACTCATCATCGACCTCGAATGTGAGTACGATGCACCAATGAAAACCGACCATTGTGGTACTTGCACGCGTTGTATTGATGCATGCCCTACACAGGCTATTGTCGCTCCTTACCTACTCGATGCTAGCAAGTGTATCTCTTACCTCACCATAGAGCTTAAAAACGAGATGCCAAAGGAAATGCAAGGCGCTTACCAGAACTGGATTTTCGGTTGTGATGTTTGTCAGGATGTATGCCCTTGGAACCGCTTCTCGATTGCACATAACACACCAGAATTTAATCCCAATAGCGAATGGTTCCACTTTAGTAAAAAAGAATGGGACGAACTCAGCAAAGAAAGTTTTGAAGTGATTTTTAAACATTCGCCGATAAAGAGAGCGAAGTTTGAAGGGTTGAAGAGAAATATTGCAATTGTGTAAATGTGTAAATGCGAAAATGTGCAAATGAACCCAATCATTTGCACATTTGCACATTTTAATATTTGCACATTATCTTGAAATTAAAATCCTATTACTGTACGAAGCTCCATCCACGTTAACGCGTGTATAGTAAATACCCGGAGCTAAGTCTGCAACATTCATATTTACATGGTTCACACCTTTGTTAAGCTGAGTGTAATTTTCAGTTCTAACCACGTGTCCTAATACATCAACTAATTCGATGGTTAAATCTGATGGTGACATTAGATTCAAATCAAAATTAATAGCGGATGATGTAGGGTTTGGCCAAGGTGCTGTTAACATAAACTCATCAGTATTTACTTGAACTGTAGAGAAACAACCAGCAAATGGTTTGATGTACATGTTTAATGTATCGTTTATTTGATTAATATCATCATCTAAATCGGTAATATAAACATCAATGAATCTATCGAAGCGGTCGTCGCAATCTATTTGTTTAGAGAACACAAACGAAGCCGATTGTAGTGGCATAATACTATCGCTACCAAAATATTCTGTTTCTATAGGTAAACTTACAGCACCACCACGAACGCGATAGTTTACGTTAAATCCTTTAATTGGAACAGTACCAGAGTTTCTAATCAATACACTTACATCGGTTAATTGATTTACACTGCTGTTCGCAGGACTTACAAAACTTACCACCTCACCATCGACAATACTTGAGATCGACGATTTAAAATCAATTTCTTGTTGGTTGTTCGTTAAATCAATATCATCTGGTAAATAAGCTTCAACACGTAAACGATAAATACCTGTAGCTGTTGGCTCAATCTGAGTTGAGAACTCGTATGTAATTAAGTCTGATGGCAACAATGGTTTGTATGGTTCTTCTACTGGAATTACTTCGTTAGCAATCTCCACATTATCTACAAAGAACTTCACATTTAATCCTGAGATTTTACTCAAGCCTTTGTTACGAACAGTTATGCTAACTGGAATTTTATCAGGATATACTTCTGGCGAAGGCAATGGACTATCGATGCTTACTACTTCCACATCACCACGTACCAAGAATTCATCGGCACCCATGTCTGGGAACTCTGCATTACGAGGTTCACCATCAATATCGAAGGCAACTTCTTTTAACGGAAGTGCACCACCATCAAGGAATGTATTGGTTAAGTGTAAATTAGTTTGAGTGAAATAATCTGGATCTACAGAAACAGATTTCTCATCGGTTAATTTAGCATCACGGTATTCGTCCATGCTAATATAATCGGTACCTTCAGATCTACAAAACAATACACCTTTTGTGAAGTAATTATTATTATCTGAAGTATCGATGGCTAATTGATTAACTAACATGAAACAGAATCCATTGCTACTATTAGCCATGCTGTTATTCAACAAACGGATTCCACGAGAGTCGTTATCAATTTTTAATGCTGCACCGAATACAGAATTACCATCATATAAAATAGAATTATTGTAAATCTTCATCGGGAAAACTTTGGTAAGCGTTAAACCAACACCTTCTGCGTTTAACCTGAAGTTACCACCAATCATGTTGTTTGCAAACAATACACCATTGATTGGAAGTACATCGTTAAATGTTGCTCCTGTAGTTGCGGCATTATAAATAATGTTATTCATAATTCGCGTATCCTCTCTGTTAATCGTCATACTTAAACCTGTCGACGATAATTGATTTTTACGCATAATTACTTTGTTGCCAGTGATACTTAGCACGTCTGAGTTAGAAGTACTAATACCGAATGAACCAGCATTTACAATTAAATTCGAATCGATTCGAATTCCAATATCACGGATATACTGACTTGCACCTTTAATAGCTATACCTAAGTTACCACCAGAAATATAGTTATGTGCAATTCGCACATATGAACCACCTCTACCCGAAACTGTTAAGTTTGCAGAATCGGAAGTAGTAATACCATAAATGTTTGGAGATGTAGTAGCGGTATCTAAAATAAATCTACAGTTAGTAATGTTGATGTTAGAAGCATCGGAAGTAATTTGAATACCAGCCGAACCTACTACTGAGTTACTTAAATTTTGAATCGTTAAATATTTCAAATTGATATATTTCGAACGATTCATACGAATAGTATTTCTTGTTGTATTAGATGAAACACCAGTGCTATTAATAATTACAGATGAAGAGTCGTTATTCTCTGCTTTAATTGTAATCGTATTAATTGCTGATGTGTTTTTTGGATTACCAATAGTAAATCGCTCACTGTATGTTCCTGGGCGTACGTTAAATACAACCGGACCTGTAATACCACAACTAATTGAACTCATTGCTGTAGCAAAATCAGGGAACGTTGGATTAGTACCACCAATTGTATAAGTACCTGATTTAAGACCTGTACAAATTACTAAGTTCGAAGTATCATTTTTAGTGATAGGGTCGCCAACGATACGATCGCTTGGCATTACACGCACATAAAAAGGATATGAGTTATTTGCAGTAGCATTGAACTGTGTTGAAAACGTAAATACTGCTGTTGAATAAGGATTTGCTAATGATGGATTCGCTCCAGCACCAATTACATAACTCTCACCTGCTGCTGGAACCCAAGTAGTACCATTTGATGAGTATTGTAATTTGATAGTAGAACCATTTAATGAGGTACTACCTAAGTTCATTAATTTAATTGAAATGTTATTAGGATCTGTACTAAATACCATCGGTTGAATTTCTAATAATGCTAAATCTTTAGCATATAAAATAAATTCATCGGCACCAATGTCTGGTCCTAATGGATTACGATCTTGTCCATCAACATCTTTTGTGATGTTTGATAAATAAACACCCTTCCCTTCTAAGGCTGGATTGGTAGTATGTAAATCTAAGTTAGATACAAATAAAGGATCTATCTCTAAACTGCTCGATTCAAATCCTTGCATTGCTGCTTTTAATGCTACTAAATTTACACGATCTGCTCCGTAGTAAGCATATAAGCCAGTAGTTTGGTTGGCATCAGTATAATAAATATTATTATTTGCAGCACGGATAGACGACTGACTAGTTACGTAGTACGCATAGCCACCTGCTGGATTGTAAAATATATTATTAAATAAACTAACGTTTGCACCTGCTGCAATAAAGAATGCTGATGAGTTATTAGGTACTGCAGTTGAAGCTTTATCATAAATAACAGAGTTATGATATAAATTCACTTTGTTTACTTCGTTGAAATAAATACCTGCACCATTACCAGTCGTTTTATAACCACCACCAAACATATTATTAGAAATATCGACATTGGTTACACCTTCTACTGATGTTAAATTGAGTGCTCGGTTTCCTGCACCTTGTGTTTTATTTCCACTAATAACGGAGTTGTATTTTGAAGCTACAATTCTAATCGCTTCGCTATTCACATTTGCATTAGATTTCATGTTAATTGTATTACCAGAAATCTCACCAACGTTTACGAAGTTAGTACTGATACCATATAAAATCGCTGAATCTATTTGTGTATTTATAACACTTACATTTTGTGCACGAGTTCCAACGTTTCTTCCAAACATTTGTACACCAGAAACACCGTTTCTTAAAATGCTATTTTTAATAGTAACGTTTGTATAAACTGCACCACTATCAATTTTTATTTTTTGTGAAAGTACAACTGGGAAAATATTTGCATTGGCATTTGTTGTTGTTGGCACGTTTACAATACAGCTATCAATCATCACATTTGAAGATCCGTCTGTAATATGAAAACCTGATGCAAAAGCACTAGTTGATGTATTATTTAATGTAAAATTACGAATCGTTACATAATCCATACCATCAATTTGTACAACAGGATGTGTAGTTGTATTCTGGTTAGCTGTTGTATTTTGAATGATAACATCCGCTGCATTTCCTGTAACAGAACGGAACGTAATGGTACTAGTTGGTGATACCCCTTTTAATACCGGTAATGAAAAGTTTGGATATGTTCCAGGATATACATTAAAGGTAGTTGGTCCACCAATACCGCAATCGAATGCAGCAATGGCTGCAGCAAATGTTGGATAGTTTTTATTTCCTACCGGTCCACCAATGGTGTATGTTCCATTTAAACCAACGCAAATACTTAAAGTATCGGCATCGTTTTCTTGCCATGTATCATTAGGTACTGGAGGAGTTACTCTAATTATTAACGTATATAAACCTGGTGCTGGAATTACCCAAGGTTCTGCTAATAATATTGTTTGTTTTGAATATGATTTACTTAGTGTTTGTAAAGTAAATTCTTCAGGAGTTGTATAATTACCATTATTTACTTTATAACTCACTAAAATCTTATTTCCGTTTAAAGAAAGTAAACCATCGTTTTTAATAATTACTGGTAAAATATTACTTCCTTCTTTTGGTACGAAGTTTTTATCGAGGTGAAACACTTCTAAGTCTACAGCACTTCGAATTACTTCATCGGCACCAATATCTGGCATCTCTGGATCGCGTGGATGATTTTCGAAATCGAACAACACAAAACTTAATACTGCTGCTTTTCTGATAAGTGATTTACTATTGATGCGAAGATTGGTTGGCGAAATAAAATTAGGATTCGCATTAATCGATTGACCATCTTTTGCTAAAGCCGAACGCATAGCAGCAATTGTTGTACGAGCAGTACCCGCAATAATACCTAAAGTAGTATTTGTAGCGTTGAAATAACAATTGTAATTACTTGAATCGATACTTGATCCTGCTCTAATGATAATTGGGGCAGCACCACCTATTGAGTAAAAAATATTATTCTTTATACTAATTTTAGTAGCTGGTAAAGCACCCGAATTCTCAACTACCATCCCCGCTTTTTCTGATGAACTAGTATTGCTATAGTAAATAGAGTTGTGGAAGAACTGCATCGAACGACTAAACTCTACGTGTATACCTCTTGAATAGGTGGTTTTAGAACTACCTAATACCATATTATTATATATGTATGCAGCAGCACCACCCGTTACATTGTAGAAAAACATACCGAAGGTTCCGTAATCTCTAATAATATTACTATGAAAACTGAAGTTACCACTTGCATTTCTTACACGAATACCAAACTGTGCTTCGTTAGGATTTGGTCTACATACAATTTGATTAGAAGCAATTAATGGAATATTGTTAAAATCGATATCAATACCGCTATACGATTGATAAATTTTATTTCCAGAAATTTTATTTCCCTTTCCTGGTTGTGCAGTATTCTTTCCTAATAAACGAATACCATAGGTACCACCATAAATAGTATTATTAGTAATATTATTATAGTTTGCGCATACCTCACCTACAGAAGTGTTATTAATGTCTGATGCTACAATTGGAATGGTATTACCATTGAAAATAGTGTAGTTTGAATCCACCATTAATACACATCGGTTAATCGTATTGTATTCCGATGGTTTACGTGTATCACGATTGTATGTGAAATGTATAACAGAAGCAAACTGATTTGAAGCAGTTATATCTCTGGTATTTTCAATCGTAAGATCTTGTAGAGTATAGTAACTACAACCCTCGAATCTAATAACCTGGTTATTGTATAAAGTATTATCGCCAGGGTGAACAATTTTTACGTCACTTGCTTTACCTGTTTCAGACTTAAATACCACAAAGTTTTTTGCTGATGCTCCAACATATGGTTTTAAGGTTAAGTTTTCTTGATATGTTCCTGGACGTATATTAAAGGTAACACGACCAATAACTTCTGAATTAGAAGCTAACAAATCTGAGAGTGCTTTTTGAATTGTTTGATAGTTTGCATTGCTACCCCCAATGGTATAAATACCACTGAAATACTTCTTCTGTGCTTGCACTTGAAAACTAACTAAACTAATTAATAATGCAATGGTAAAGCTGTAGAACTTTTTATTCATTTTATTTATTTTTAATATAAGAGCTGTATTGCTACAGCTCTGTTTTTTTTAGTTACTATTTAATAATTACAAATCTTCCGTTATACTTTTTGTCTTTGGTATTCAATACAAATAAGTATGTGCCCTCTGCAAGTTCCTCGTAATTCATTTCAATACGATTTTTACCTGCAGGTACTTGTTTAATGATATCATCGCGCATTAAACGACCCGATAAATCAAACACTTGAATATTTACATCTTCTTCATTGTTTAACTCAACTCCAAAATTCAAGTTTGCATTCGTTGGGTTTGGATGTACACTGAATAATCCACCATCGGCACTGCTCTCAACCACTCCTAAAGTAAGCGATACAATACAGTTGCTATCATTTGCTTCAATAACATCATCAAATAAATAGGTTTGAGTACAAACATCAAAGAATACGGCAGAATCTGGATCAAGTTTGTAATTGAATTGATATTCTTTTGTCTCTCTACCTTTTAATGGACCTTGTACTTCCATCACTTCTTTCAGTTTACCATTAACCTTTAAGTTAATTTTGAAATTAGAAGCTGCTAAGTTTCCATAATTAGTAACGGCAATTTGCACCGGAGTTTTCTCTTGAATTGATAATCCATTGAGTGGTGATAAATAATACGACACCCCTATATCCGATGTATCTCTAGATATAACAGTAATGGTGGCCGTATCATTCAAATTATTAAAGTCGTTATTAACGAATATGTTGTCTGAGTTTAATCGTTTGATTTCTGTAAATGCTTTAATTACGTGTGGTCCTGCTTGACGAGTAGAGAAACGTTTGCTGAACAACATCACTACTGTTGAATCAATTTTTACCACTGGTGTAAACGATTTGATTAAAGAGTCTACTAATACTCCATCAAACGTATACTTAATTTTAATTTGATTTACATCGGCACCAAAGTTTTTAACTCTTACGATTACACGTACAGTATCTTTAAATGTCGATTGGTCTAATGGTGTTATAAATTCTGATACACCTAAGTCGAATCCTGGGATAAACTCATCGCAACCAACATCTGGAGTACTTACGTTTCTATTATCACCATCGATATCGCTAAGTACTAAATCGTAAGGAGTACCAGCACCATCTAACTTCGTATTGTTAATATGTAAATCTAAATTAGATCTAAACAATGGATCAAACTCTCCTGCTCCTTTTGGCGATTTACCAATGTTAAATGGTGAGTTACCTGCGTCTTGTAAACCTAATTCAGCTAAGGTAGGGCAATTAACCCCATTCCATTTTGCTAAAATTGGACCTTTGGTATAAAGTAAGTTGGTATTCGATTCATTAAACTCTTGAACACTGTTTACTTCTGTGGTATACTTTACAGCATAACCATTACCATAATTCGCAAATATGTTATTGTAAATATTTAATCCGTTAGAGATTTGGATATTGAATGCTGAAGCTGAATCATTAACACCATCATATAACACTGAGTTATTCACGATATCAATAAATCCAGAAGAATTCACCCCTTTTGCTGGGAATGCCCCTGTACTCTTCAATAAGAATGCACAATCATTTTTAGAACCATCTCCTACGAAACCTCCAGCTATCATGTTATTAGCAATCAAACCTTTTGAAATCGTACGGCAACTATCAATTACCAATCCAATGTTTTGAGCATTTTTAATTCTATTTCCTGTAATTAAGAAATCTGTTAATGCACCGTAAATATTAATACCTACACCATCTGGATTTCCTTTTCTCATATCGATTTTGTTGTTACTAACACTATCAATTTGAGTATAGAACACATCGATGGCTGATGTATTGTTACCATAGAATTCGTTATTTACAATTTTATTAGCACCAGAGAAGGCATTGTTTTTTACACCTAATAAACGAATACCAAAAGCACCTCCGTAGAATTTGCTATTTCTGATGGTATTGTAACTTGCTTGTGCTGGATCTGTGTATGCAATTTTACCCGAAGCTAATACACCTACTAAGGTATTAACTGTAGAAACCGAATCGAATCGGAAAATACAATTATCTACTGTAATGTATTTAGCTGTATCGGCAATATGTATACCCGAAGCTCTTGCTTTGGCTTTACTAGTGAATGTTAAATGTCTGAACTCAATGTAACGAGCACCGTCTAATTGTACTACGTGGTGATCTAAATCTTCGGCTGTATTAGTGTATTCTAAAATTACATCTTTAGCATTATTCGTAACTGATTTAAATATTACAGTAGTATCTGCATTTGTTGCGATATCAGGAATTCTGAAACGCTCAACATAAGTACCCGGTGAAATATTAAATACAATCGATGAATCGAAACCACAAACTAAAGCTACCACAGCTTGTTGGAAATTACTGAAATCTTCTGTTCCATTTTTGCCAATGGTGTACACTCCTTTTTCTAAACCAACGCATAAATCTTTGCAGATGGTTTCGTAACGAGTGATGGTGTCGTTTTGTAAACGACCACTAGGTGCTATACGCACACATAATGGAATTTCAATAAAGTCGCGTTTTACATGTTTTAAATTAAAGCTAAATAATTGCTCATCATAACGACCTTTTAATTCCGATAATAAAACTGATTGAGTTCCTACCCAAGTAATACCAGAGTCGAGTGAGTATTCTAATGTAATGCTCTTCGATGATAGGTTTTCATTTCCTTCATTCAGAATTTTAACAGTAAATGTATTGGTTCCATATACTGCTTTTTTATTTACAATTTCAAACAAACTCACATCAAAAGCCTGACGTTCGTATTCGAGGGAACCAATATCGGTAACCCTAGGACTTCTTTTTCTATTATTATAATCTCTACTTATACCTTGCACTACAATACCTTTTTTATCGAAGCGTGTAGTATCCACCAAATTCATATTAAACCTTGTTAAGAAAATTGAATCTGGATGTGTGGTATTAGTATATGAATAAGAAGTTAAATCTTTAGCAGTATTTTGTTGCCATACCTCAAAACTTCTTTGGTCGCGAGGTGGGAAATAACCAAAACGAGATTTGTAACCAGTATGGTAAGCATTATGCTCAAATTCTGATGTTGGATCTGTTGAGTTAAAGTATACAGCGTATGCTTTTCTAGGAGCACCTACAACCGAATCTACTTGTATAATGTTATTTCTAACTTGAACGTTTGAATTTCTAAAGTAAGTGACAGATGGTTGTGTCTCTGGTGGAATTGGAGCAAGAATTAAACTGTCCATACCAAAGTTCAGAGCTGATACATAACCGTTGTAGCGTATCGAATTATAATAAACTCCAATATTACTCGAACGTTTTATTAAAATCGCACTCGAGGTATCTGCAACGGATGTTCCAAAATCGTTGGTAATCCAGTTGTTTGAAACAATTAATCGTTTGTCTACAAATCCGTCGATACCATAAATTTTAATACCAATTTGTTTAGAGTTAATTAATCTGTTAGCATTAATTAAACCACCTTCACCAGCAAAATTGTATGATATAGATACACATGTTGGTGCCGAATTTGTTCGTGGCGTTAATTGATTAAATCCTATACTCTTAATTGTATTATTCGCAGAATAAATACCAAACTGGTAGAAGTCTTGAATATTATTGCTATCGATTACGTTGTTTATATCAAAGTCGACATTCGATGCACCCAACATTCCAACTCCAGCATACCCCCCTACTAATTGATTTTTAACAATTCTGTTTGATGAACCATTTTTAGCAAATGAGTTATTATCGATAATACTTAATTTATTACTTGATGTAAAGGCTATTGGATAGAATAAAGGAACAGTACTTGTATTGTTCACTTCTAATTTACATCCTTCAACAATATTATTTTTTGCATTACGTGTGATGTGTAATGCCGAACCAAATGCAGTTCCAGTATTTTTAATGTTTAAGTTCAATAAACGAACGAAGTTAGATCCGTTCATTCGTACAGTAAAGTGAACTTTATCAGCATCACCTGCTGGAGATGTTGGTTGTTGTAAAACTACTGCTGTGTTACTGGTAGTACCGTAAGGTAATATATTCAGTAATGGTGAATCTAAGTTTACTAAAAATTTAGGGATGATAATTCTGCCTAAATATGGACTACTATCTGGATTTAAATACATCCAAGTAACATCAGCAATACCACAAGTGATATCATCTAATGCTTTTTGAACAGTGCTGTAGTATCTTGCCACATTAGTGCCAGGTATTGGATTGTTTTTGTTAAAACCAATGTAGAAATCACCTTCCACCCCTGTACATAAATTCACACAAGCTTTGTCGTTGTAATACACCGTATCAAGAGGAATCCATCCTGCTACTTTTTCAATACATACATCATAGTTACCTCTACGTGGTACACTTACTCTGCGTTTGAATGTATATTGTTG
>JACCEA010464538.1_pt1 | contig 11359 bp, 5 predicted proteins | sample 7449851 | NCBI WGS metagenome assembly JACCEA01 (sample SAMN15323453, study PRJNA562643) | freshwater metagenome | isolation source: river surface water | place: USA:Blue River Watershed | collected 2017-08-18 | reverse complement strand
GATTGTAAAGAGTTAAGCTTCCCATGGAAAGACTTGAATTCTGAGCACTGTGATTCAGCAACGTCCCTGGAAACAACTGTCCGCTTTGGGGAAACATTGTTATAGCGCAAAACAATATTCGATGCAAGTCAGAAAGATCTTGACCCATTATCTGTATAGAAGAATTTGATTACGTATGCCTACCTTGAGACAGCAGCCACTCGAATACTTACTGATATAGGAATATCAACTCCTTCATGACCCCAAATCTCAGTGGAGACACTTGTTATTGAGGTATTGATATTCAACTTAAAAACAGCCGAAACACTGTACAATCCATAATTATCGAAGACTCGAAACAGTAAATAATCGTGGTTAATTTGATCCTGCTCCAGACTCACAAGCCATTCATCACCCCTGGGACATAAAAGTTTAATCCACAAATTCCGAGTACCACCATTTGCATATTACCGGTAGAAATAAGCAATTGACGAAAGAGGAAACCTCTGTTTTAGCATCGCGTCGTTCAGGAGAACAGGAGTGCTACCATTTCCTGGCATAAAAAGCAAGTCTCCAAAGCGAGGAAGAGCTTCAATGCTAACAGCGGAAATGGTTCTGTTGCTATCTACTCGAAGTTTTTGTTATAATCCTGAAATAAATCATAACTATCATAATTGGACATCTTACATGCAATCCCCGAAAATTTCAAACGAGTGGTGGTTCTGGAAAGGACACTAAATCATGGATTTCATTAATTCATTACCAGTACCACAAAGAATAGGACGTTTGTACCTGGTAACAGCTCTACTGGCGATGGGAGGTTTCGGAACTTCCTAAAATTCAGAATAAGATGAACTGAAACTATAGGAGTACGTTTGATTGAGAAACAATCACCTTCACTATTATACTTAAAGAGTGGGTGCGATATGGGATCATATCACTGACCAATGTAAAGTAGATCTGATCGTAATCCTTTTCCGATGTTGAATATTCATTCCAACGTGGGCGGTACCGCAGAGCATAACAACTGCGCGACTCATCCCAAGGTATAATTGAGGACAGCACGGAATGGTTCAACGAGTACGGCAGATTGCTTCCATTGATGTAGTAGAACTGGCCTTGAACTGGTCTGTCTCCACTATGAATGAAAACCCTTAGCGAGGCTGTGATATAAAATATAAAAAATTTGAATAAAATACAAAGTCTAACAATCAATCTTACCTGGAAATGGGGTCAGATGATAATTTGGACTTGATGGATGAAGATCGAAATCAAATATTCCCAAACAAACGGTATGTAATTCTAATCACGCTTGTGAGATGAATTATAATGAATTTACCTCATTATTACTTACCATTTAGAGGTACAGGGCTTTCATAGTAGGTGGGATCAGAGTAGTGTTCGCCAATTTCTCCATTCTCTTGCACAATCTCCTGAGAAAGAGTCACAGTAGGAAAATTATACCATCTAGTTCGTGACAACATACCGTTTTGTTAAACGACAACAAAGGTGACTGTAATACCGGTAGTGAGCTTTGGGGAATATCAGCTTGCTGAAAGTAATAATCAGTTGAAATTGTGTGAATCAAGTAGATGATATAAAAGGTTTACCGCTTTATAAAACTTTATGGAAAATAGGATGGCATTATTTTTATCAGCATTGAACGGGTCAGCCACGTTGTTCAATGATTCTTCAAAGGAAGGAAAGACGATAAGATGATCCGAGTCCCTCCAAGCATTATATGATAGTGAACTTGAACCAGAGTAAAAGAAATACTTGCTCCCATCGGTTTGGTTGAACCGGCCATTGATAGTGAAATTGGCAGCGATTTCACCAATCTTGATACTGGTACGAGATCCACTGATAACTGTGTTTGATGTACCGAAAATATTGATCACAATGTGTATGGGATTCACCAACCCCAAAGATTTCTATAGAATTTGATTTTGCGCTTAGAATATTACTTGGCATGGTGTTTTCTTTATACCTTAAGTTGGACTTTAGGAGAAATAAGTTCTTGACCACTACTGATAGAGTTTGCACATGCAACCAAAACGAAGTCTACAATATTCAAAATTTAGATTCGAGTCAGAAAACATTACTATCAATTTAAACTCACACGCTTGGGAAGAATTTTTGGTGGGTAGTTGAAGGAAACTCATCGAGTTATCGCATTTATCAGCAAAACCCTTTGAAGTAACTTGCTTAGGTCCAATTGACCAGATTGTTACAGGATATGTCAAGTTCCATTTAGGTCTTATCCACATTTCAACACTGAAAAACTCATCTCTTGTTGTTGAAGACAACATCTGACGTAGCATGGAGACATTTCTAGTACTCATCACTGGGTTACCTTCACGGACTCCATTACTAATGCCGCAAGTCCCAGTAGTACTCTTAATGGAAGAAGACGACAAATTACCCAATAGAGAAAGATTTTCTGCTAAAATATCTGGAGGATATTGAACAAAATCAGCATCAGCACAGCTTTTGTAAGGAAATGAAAATGACACTAATGGAGTTCCTGTTTTCATCGTACCCAATAAATTGCAATCGTTTGATTTTGTTGAGAGCAACTATCATTTTTGAAGTCTTTCAAGACACAAATATTAAGGATTCTTCAATTTCTACTTATCATGACTCAATAAATCAACGTGATGTTTGGGTTGGATAGATTTTGCTGTCTTTGGTGTCTCAGTCAGGCAGTTGCTGCTGCTGCTGTGCTCCCTCTGCTGCTGCTGCTGCACTAGCACTCTCTTCGCCCCTGGCTGCAATGAATCATTCCAACCTTTTGTTTTAGATATCTGATCTGTGATGGTAAATCATAAATGTGAGATTGATGTCTAGTATGCCACAGATTATTCATCCCATTATGATACACACCGATATATGTATATATATACACAGTATACTGAGATGATCACCCACATAATAAAATGAATCATCAACAGAAATCTTCTCAGACTCTGATGTCTGCATCAATCACTGTTGATTTATTCATGCATTCATAAATAATTGTTATTGGCACTACATTGATAGAATAAAAAGAAAAATGGAAACAATTTTGTCAAATGAACTATTGGCATGTCCGTCCCTCCCCGATTGTTCATTGTTGCGTAATTTGCAAATCAGCCGTCTTGAGAAGAAATTGCATGCCTCCATGATATTGCTATTCAAAGAGAATTATCCTGAGCCTAATATTATCATAGATAGGTTAAATGAAGCCATAAAATTGAGCAAACGATGCTCAGGTGGAATTGCTGAACTTGTTTGTGGCCGATACTTAATGGAGGAATTATATCATATTTTTGACCAAACTGGCCATGCTCCAACTCAGCAACCGCATAGCTCAATATCAAATAGGAATAGAATTGATGATTTCAATTTTGATGATAGGGATAGAGATAGTTATGGAAATGATGATTCAAAGCGGCTTATCGAAGGTGCTGAACTTTACAACAAATTTCTTGTCATTTTGAAAGTTTGTGAAAATGCTAGTAGTTTTGTTGATGAGAATGGTTTGACTCTCCTCCATCATTTAATTTTCATTTATGGAGATCATATTCCCGAACGAAATACAGTTCAATCCGATTCTTTCCATCGCATCCTTTTTATGCTGTGTAGAGTTATCTATCGTGCCTATCCAGATAATGCTTCAGTTTTGGGTGTAACACCATGCTTTGGTGCAATTAATCCATTCCAGCTACTACTGATGAATCAATCAAATTATCCTATTGATTATGAATTGGCATTCAGAATGGTTTTACATGATCCAACATTAGTAAAGTAAGAATATTGTATACTATATTCAAAATATCTAACAAGCGAACTTCTGCAGATATCAAGATAATGGTGGTCGACTCCCCATCCATCATTTGCTGTCTAAAGTGAATTGCACGTCCTATGTTTCAAAGTCTTATCTTGTATTGTTGAAACATCTACTCTCATTATTTCCAGAGAGCGCTTTCATGAAAGTGACAGAACGGATTCGTTCCATCCGAATCCATCCATCGAATGGATTAAACGATGAGAATAGCCTTCATCCAATTGTTCTCACGACTATTACTTGGATCCCGCTGGAATTAGGAAAAAATAGCTCTCATATGGATGTAAGTTCCACACTATAAAGTTGATAAAGTCTTCGCTTGACTGATGTAATAGGTGGTTGTCCTATTTGAAAAGTTTTTGGAAAATTTGTTTTGGAGACATATAAGCTCCCAGAAGAAGAAATAATAGAGTTCTCAAGAAATAAATCTATATGCAATCATACAACATCGGATTTGACGATACAGATAATTAGAATTCTTGTATTGTAGTTGTTATAAATGGAAACATAATTTTAAGATATCGTTGTCAGCGGAATATGAATAATTGTGAATCTGTCTCACCCTCAATTGAATAAATTCCAACTATTTACAAACATATATATACAAACTGAGTAAATACATCAACCTCTCCCTGCAATTTTGACACACTGAGGTTATGATTCTTGCATTTTCTATAGTCGATACTCACTAATCTGTTCGTGGATGATGAAGTGAACCATCGAAAGCACGAAGCATCAGAGGCTCTCGTAATGGACTAAACGTGACACCAATGTGAAAGATTAGGAAAAAATTCAAAATTTCATTGACAGCCACAACTATCCAATTTTCCCGCCACGTGTACATAGTAACCTTTATTCATAAAGAGTGGTTAAGAACTAAAATGAGAGAAAAAATAAATATGATTTTACCTGAACCAACAAAAATGCTGTTGGTAAGAGCAAATATATGATGAAAACGTATCGGAACGCTTGATATTGCTTACATCTCGCATACTGGATGATACGAAATAAACAATCAGAGCAACCAAAAACCTTGTTAGAAAGTAGGATACCTGCAATGGAGTCGATGGAACCCAAGGAGTGTGGTTCAACATGGCACGTAGCTGAGTGACGGTAAAGTTCATAGCAATGATTATGGCCAACAGGAGTAAACTTTTGATGATGAATGCAACAAGATCTAAACTATCGCAAATCATCTATAAATGGCACGCAAGTGAATATGGGTAGCATTAAAATCAAAGGAAAAGGCTTACATCGTTTGTATTCGTGCAAGCCGCAGAGCCAATTCCAAAAACAAAAAATGAACTGATTGAATAAACCACGGCTTTTGTCTCTTTTGCAGTAATACTGGAACGCAAAATTGTCCATCCCAACGAAACAAGGAATAGGCTTGCCAAAGAAAGCGTATCAACTATAATAACAAAAATACGAATTGCCATCTATTCATGCATATATATTAATAATCATAGTAGACCAAGCAACTTTGAGCCATTACATACATCGCTATGATCATTGGTGCTGCCGTGTTTGTTGAAGTAGAAGAAATCTAGACAACAATAAAATTAGTATTGATTTGGCAAAATAGACATATGGATACCGTAATATTGGCATATAGAGAGGATCAAGTATGAGAAGACCGTTGCAAGAAATAACCAGTGTATAGGCATGGCATAAATTCTATCAAATCGCACGTGACAAAATAATTAGGACATTGGCCTAGAAGGAACTTACTTGGCATGGTAAATCATGGCTAGCATGCCAACTGTCAACAATGTGTACATAATGATCGTACCGCCATAGAAACGCTCTAAATTGACATCTTCAATTGCCAAATGTGAATAATCCCCAAGGAAGTCTACTTGATAGTTATTTTGCTGTTCCAGTGGTGTGGTAGGTCGCCGGTTCTTCATTTCATAACTGAATAATATTGTTACGGGATTTGCGGAAGATCCAACTTTACATTGAAGCAACGCAATCGAGAAGCGATTGCTGCCACTATCACTGTTGACAGTCATGTTGAATTGACCATGGTAATTGTCAGCGTCAAGAATAAGAAGTCGCTTCCAGGAAGGTAGTGAGCAATAGTTACTCATATCACCGTACACATTTTTGTCAGTATCCAGTCCTCCATACCATCCGTTAAATTCATCCTCAGTTAATATCAATATTAACACATAGGAGGTGTAGGGAACGAGCGGATTTTTTGCCATGACATGATAATTCATTGTTATGATACCTCCTTCTGCCATTCCAAAGTTTTTATGAATCAATCGACCAAACGATTGACTGCCTGTATCTTCAAAGCTACCTTTTACGGCATAGGTCAAATACAGAGTCAAATATGAAAGAAAAAAGACACTAAGTGTGCGTAAGTAGACTGTCGTTAAAAACATTTTTCAGAAAATAAATAAAAATATCCAAAATGAGTCAGATGTATCTGGGTAGTAGAATGGAAAAGATCAATAATTTGTCATGTCGTTCTTATCACGTTCGATAGTTGACAGAGATCTTGGATGGATCGATATGGGATATAACAAATATGAAATGCACGAGCAGATATAATGCGATACAAATATGTACAATACCAAATAATATGAGAGCAGCGCAATAATCTTGAGCACCAAAATAAGCGCCACTATGAGCATGTGCGGTAGTGCGTATATTCTTATTTGCTGACTGAATAGCATATCTCATCATCACAACACCTATAATACTGTCGCTTCATCCTTCATCCATCAAGAGCAAATTTGGAATTTGGAATTCCAATTTAAGTTGCAGTGTTAATGAGTGACAACGAAAGCAGTGATCAGGGTGGTCTGCATAATGAGGATGATTCGCTATATGGAGATATTCACACTGCTGTGAAAGATGCTGAAATAGAGCGATTGCATCGTGAATTGTTTGAAAAGGAAAAGGAAAATGCAATTTTGAGAGAAGAATTGGAACAGATTCGTTCCCAGCTCAATTTAATTGTACACGAGAAAGAAATTCTGGAGACCAACTTTATGACTCTCTATAATACGGCAGTCCGTGAAATCAAAAGAAAAGATCGCGAATTGACGGAGCGCAGCAAGGCAAGTACTGATAAAACTCTTATTGTCCCTGTGAGTACAAAATAGCGAATAAACGAGTGCCCTTTTCGATTGTTAAACGAATTAACGTGATTTGAGAGTAAACTACATTTTCATTTGTACAAATCCTCATCTGACATTGGTTCTTCAGTTGCCATTTCTTGACTTTGGTCACCATTGAAACTAAATTCACCTGCTCCGGATGCAATTGAATCCGACTTCATTTTTGACATAAATTGTTCATATTGACGGATATCACTATCGCTAACGGATCTTCTTGCTCGTGTCATTGCTTCCTCGAAGTGATCACGACGTATGAATGGCAAAGGATCTTCAAGTGGGGATTCCGTATCTAATTCACCCGATGCAATTTTCCTAGCTCGTTCCTTCTCTACATTGACAGCTTCTCGGATAGCATTCTTGGCAGCACGTTGACAAATCTCCGTAATATCCGCTCCAGAAAACCCCTCTGTTGCTCGTGCCAATTGTTCGATATCAACGCCTGGTTCAATTGGCGACTTTCGCAAATTTGCCTTAAAAATATTAACACGAGACTTTAAATCGGGTAAAGGGATGTAGATTAGTTGGTCCAATCTGCCTGGACGAGTGATTGCATTGTCAAGAATATCAGGACGATTTGTTGCTCCAATAACAAATACACTTTTTTTTGAACCCACACCGTCTATTTCCGTTAAGATTTGGTTGATAACCCGATCGCCAGCTTCAGAACCACCAGAACCACTACCTCTAGCCTTGGCAATGGAATCCATTTCATCAAAAAACAAAATACATGGAGCAGCAGCTCGAGCTTTATCAAACAAATCTCGAACATTCGCTTCAGATTCTCCGAACCACATAGTCAACAGCTCCGGACCCTTAATTGAAATGAAGTTCGCTCCGCATTCATTCGCGATGGCTTTGGCTAACATAGTTTTACCACAGCCTGGTGGACCATAGAATAGAACACCCTTTGACGATTGCATTCCCAATTTCTCAAACTTGTCAGCATGTTCAATGGGATATTGAACAGTTTCATACAGCTCTCTTTTCACATCTTCCAAACCACCAATATCATCCCAACTAACATTTGGGACTTCTACAACATTTTCACGTAACGCCGATGGATTAGTTACAGATAGTGCATGCCTAAAGTGTTCATATGTAATTTCCATAGAGTTCAAAATTTCTGCGTCGATCGAATCTGCATCAACGTCGATTAAATGTAATTTCTCACGAATAGCTTGAAAAGCGGCTTCCATGCAAAGTTGAGCCATGTCTGCACCAACGTAACCATGAGTGTCTCTTGCAATAGACTCCAAATTGCAATTCTGTGAAATTTTCATATTCCTTGTCTTAATTCGCAATATTTCTAATCTACCATCTTCATCAGGTACGCCAATATCTAACTCCCGATCAAATCGACCAAATCGTCTTAAGGCAGGATCCAAAATATTTGGACGATTCGTCGCTGCAATTACAACAACATCAGAAGATGGTTTAATCCCATCCATTAAGGTTAACAATTGAGAAACGATGCGCTTTTCAACCTCACCACCTGCCTTGTCTCGTTTTGGTGCAATGGAGTCGATTTCATCAATAAAGATGATTGCGGGAGAATTCCTTTCCGCTTGCTCAAAAGCTTTGCGCAAGTTAGATTCTGACTCTCCTGCAAGCTTTGACATAATTTCTGGACCATTTATCAAAAACAAATTTGCTCCAGTTTCTGCTGCAACGGCTTTTGCAATCATAGTCTTGCCCGAACCAGGAGGTCCGTACATCAAAACTCCTCGAGGTGGAGGAATCCCCACAGTTCTAAAGATTTGAGGATGCCTCAAAGGTAGTTCCACTAATTCACGGATTTGAGCAAGCTGGCGTGTGCAACCACCAACATCATCATATCCGACTTCTCCCAAGCGATCATCATCTTCACGCCCCAAAGGCTCCCCATCACAATGAACTTCTGTTTTCTCACCGACAATACAGTATTCCATATCTTCACCATCGTTACCCTCAATATCAGTGACTTTAAATTCCACAGCTCTCATTCCACCTCGCGCTATGAATGTGTCACCTTTTCGAAGAGGGGGGAGATTTGAAAAATAACCTTTAAGGAAGACATCATAGATATCACCAGTTAATCCTTCAATACTTTCTTTAAAAGGTAAAACCGTGACAGACTTTGCGAACTTGACATCTGAGAGGACAGATATAGTTGCAAAATCTCCAAGTCTCACCCTGAAAATTCAAGAATTGAGTGAGTTCAGTTGAATTTCAGTTCACGCTACCGTACCTAAGGTTAGAGCGAATAACTTTTCCCATTCTCATCCTGCCATCTGCTAGGCTTTCATCTGATGTGACTATTGCAACCGTTGTCTTCCTCTTTTTGCCTTTCAACAATACAGTGTCGCCACTAAATAGATTTAGCTCTTTCATCTTGGAGGGATGCAAAGCTACAGTGTAATGATCATCTACATTTGTATCATCAATCAATAAGGAGTTGGGTTGCTGCTTCTTCAATAAAATGGCAGTTGCGAGATCAGGTGCCTTAGTTGATACCTATTTAGATTTTATTAGGCCTTCCTGCTTTAATAGAGGGTGATATAGCCCACCTTTGATTCTGAAGAAGATGATTTTGTTACATCCTTTGGTGCATCCATCAGCGATTGAGATGGATGTAAAGGAGGCTGGATATCATTCACTGCTGAATCATATGCAGGAGGTGGATCGTTTAGGTTTTTATCCTTGTTTTTAACACCCGAAGTCTTTTTCCCAGCGCTCTTTTTCTTCCCTATGGAGCGTCATTAGTTATTATCTGTATTTACTGCCAGAAGTATTATCATATGCGCACACCATACCTCCTCTGAATCGAAACCAAGGCGCAAGTTTGGGACTCTTGCAAAATCTGGGTTTCACATTGCCCACTACTGGAATGGCAACATTGTCGAGATCTGGAATGGGGTGTTTTACCTGCCCATTAATAGAGGCAAAACTCGAAGAATGTGCCGACTGCAATACAGCTAACCAGCACGCGATGGCAACAAGGATGGACTTGGAAATTCCCCCACACATTTTTCAGCGTATAGAAAGAGAAGTGGATATAGAGTACACCAGCCTATAAATTGCAAAACAGCACTGGCACCGCCACCAATTCCATTATTATTGCAAGCAGCAGCAGGCGCCACAGCAGCAGGCAGCAGCTTGCTTGGCCTGCTGTGCTGCGGCGCGGCATCAGCACATGATGCTTTTGCACCAGAGGAGGCCGCAGCAGCCACACGATTTGGAATTTTGTGGGAAAGCAGCTGCTGCTTCCCACAAATTCCTGCTGTGCCGCCGCTGCGCTGCTGTTGTTAGCACCGACACCATCATGTTGAATGTGGTGTGGGCTAGCAGCGTCTACAATAATGATGATGCATGGATCATGGATTTCTCACATTTTGGATTATTGTGACGCTGTTTCAACACCCTCATAGTTAACCCATTGCTAATAATACAATATGGAATTTCTCATCAAAGATGATGAAGTAGATGCACTCAATAGCATTAATGAAGTTGCTGCGACAAACCGTAAATCTGAGGAAAAATGCAATGCGATTCGATTCAGCGATATTTGCAATTTGTTCGAGAAAATGAGCAAATTGCAAGGAAGTGCAAGTAAATTGAAGATGCTGTTCACGAAGGAGCTAAAGAAACATCTTGCAGGGCAATCTATTTTCCCATTACTTCGTTTAGTACTCCCACTAAATGATACTGAACGTGGGAAATATGGTTTAAAACAAGCATCCATCGCCAAGACCTACGTTGGAGCACTACATTTGGACAAGAACTCAGAGGACGCAAAACGCTTACTGAATTGGAAAGATCCTACCAAAAATCAAGGAGTGGAACTATCAAAACTTGTAACGGGGGACTTTGGTCTAATATTAGAGGATGTTTTGAAAAGCCGAGTTCGATCAGAACCTTCGACTATCACACTCTTGGAAGTTAACAGATTACTGGATGAATTGGCGAATGCCATAACAGTGGACGATAAGACTAACTTGATTCGTACAAAGGTTTTGAATGACTTCAATGCGATTGAGCAGAAATGGTTGGTGCGTATTATTTTCCAAGATTTAAAGATAGGGTTGAAACACGAAAATGTTCTTCGTGCATTTTACCCGAATGCACTGAAAAGGTTCAATGAATGCACAAATCTTAGAACGGTTTGTGAGGAAGAAGGACAAGTTTCGAATCTAACTGGGATTCAATTGTTTATTAACTTTTCACCAATGCTCGCAAAGGGTTTTCCAAATGCATCTCTCGGCCAAGTAAACACCGTTGAGAATGCTATGGAAAATAGTCCCTTTGTGATGGATTTAAAATTGGATGGGGAACGTATTTTATGCCATATTGGTGACGACAACAGTTTCACTTTATTTACGAGACGCGGTAACGACTACACCGACAATTATTGGCCTGTCGCTCATAACATTATCATGAGTTT
>JACCEA010941666.1_pt1 | contig 11361 bp, 10 predicted proteins | sample 7449851 | NCBI WGS metagenome assembly JACCEA01 (sample SAMN15323453, study PRJNA562643) | freshwater metagenome | isolation source: river surface water | place: USA:Blue River Watershed | collected 2017-08-18 | reverse complement strand
TATTCATTTACAAAGAATACAATAACTGAGACACTAATATACACATAAAACTCTTAGACTTAAATATCAGAACCTTTTCATTACAAACATGTTGTCAAGAAGAAAAAAAAACCAATAAAGATCAAAAATACTCTGTCAATTCCGGACAACTTTTACAAAGATAATACCATCTATATAAACTACTTCCAATTTCCACTGAACTCCAATCCACTAAATTCTAAAAACATGACGCGACAGCAAAAGAAGATGGAGAGACCCAGTCATGCATTTGCTTGACTGCATTTTGACAAAATAACTTTTTATTTACACCAATGAAATTACGCCACAGTACAGAAGAGAGGATTCTGGTAGTGACTACAATACATTCTTGAGAGAAATAGAACCGCGATACTGCTTTGAGGGTGGAGAAACATTCCAATGACATCTAAGATTTATTGATGAGCAAACACATCATCGTACTAATGCTCGACGTGCGGCACTAGAATCTAATGAACGAGAGACTGCAGGTGTACCGGCCTGAGACTTTGGACGTGTCGTTGGAGGGGCGTTGCCATAATAACTATTGTTTGCTCCAATTGGAGGCATATTGCCCGAAGAAGCCTTTTGACCTGGTGTACTAGTCGCTGAAGCCGCTTGTTTAGAGGTCGAAGACATGGGAGTTGATGGAGCATTTTCATCATCTATAGAGGACGATCCTGTTGGTGAATAATTGCTCAGTAATCAATTTTAATCAATAAAACTAACCTCGCCCCCATGCCTGCTTACTCTTATTTCGCGTTAACGATTGTTGCTCATTACCAAAGTATTGATTGTAAGTGCTATTCACAGCGCTGCTTGCATTGCTTCCTTGGGACTCCATACTTTGCCGAAGTGGATTATTGCGACTAGCATTAGATGGCGGACGTTGTTGTTGCTGACTAGTACCATTGACTGCTAAGCCTTGACCTTGAGACTGACCATATGCTAATACGCTACCGTGACTGGTCTTCGGACGATGGTCGCCTCCATTGGCCAGGACAGCAGCCATCGCAGCAATTCCTTGAGCATTCTTTGATGCATTTTCTTGTTGTTGAGCACGACTTTGTTGCGCAGTCTGCTGCTGTTGCGAACCGCCATTACTGCCCGCTGTGCCTAGACCTGCGCGACTTTCTGATGCTAAATCGAAATGATCAAGATAGATCTAAGAAGAAAATATGTTGTCAAATCGGGAGTAACTTACCTAAAATTCCACCGCTGGTGTTGGGCCGCGGAAGACTAACATTGCTGTTATTATTATTGTTGTTACTGCTTGAAGGCTTGCCTTGTGATGACGTTGAGCTCTTGTTAGATCGACCACTACCCAAAATAGCGACAGGGCTACCCGTTCCACTACCAATAGAAGCTCCGGAACCACTTCCTCTCCTAGTCGCCGAAGTGCCCCGACCAGAGGTTCCCGTAGTTGCACTTGGTATTGCCAACGTTTGAGGGAGAGAGAGACGATTCTTCTCACGATACTGTTGACCTTCTTGGAACATTTTATCTTGAATTCCTTCCAAGAACTGTTGCTGCGGTCCAACAATACAACCTGGACGACATATTCGACTCCAAGCTGTAGCTTCCTTGGCTGTGTATCCATAATGCTTCATCATATATGCAGCGATATTTGTCCCTGTACGTCCGAGGCCAGCTTTGCAATGCACTGCGATAGCTCCACGCTCTTGCTCACAAATTTGAAGGAACGCTTGCAGAATGCCTTCGGATGGGTTACCACCGTCCTCATAGAACAAATCTACATGCCTGATTTTGAAAAACAAAGATGGTAATGATTGACTACCTTACAACAATTTGCTGAAATTTTCACTTACTTAATACCATTTGTCAGAAAGACTTTGCGATCATAACATTTGTCATTAAATCTCACAACGCAACTCACTCCCAAATTTTTAAACAATGGAACATATTGTTCAGGTGTGAGTGTGTATACTCCTGGTGCAATCTGTCGACGTTTAGTTACTGGACCACTGAATGCGATAAACTTTCCAGGAACAATCCACGAGACATCACCATTTTGCAATTTGGCAAGGTTTTGGAATGTTTGAACTGAGAATGAACGATAATTGAAATGACCAAGCGACTTTGCTTTAAACATCGCCTTTGCATTATCAAGTACTGTAATCGGAAAGGTATTAATACAAAACCCCGCATCACGAAATGTTATGAATGGAGGCTGGATGCCAATAAATGGCCCATAAGCTTGAGGCACAGTATAGTTCAAGACGAATATCTTTTAGAGAAAGAGAATCAGACAAAAACAAATAAAATCAAGCGGGACATATACTAACCAAGTATGCCAACAACAGCGTTGCACAATTTGAACGTTTCTGTGGTTCGGAAGACGCAAAATATACCACACTCTTGCGGGCTTCAGAGGCTTGTTGTAATTTCTCGTGTAATTGTTGACAAAATTTGCAAGTGAGTCCCAAATCTAATGGACCAAAGTCTGCAAAGAATGCAGTATATACGAGTGATGGGTCATTCGAAAATGCTAGCCATGTAGAGTTAGCAGGAATTCTGTCAGGTTGATCACTTGAAGAAAAATACAGCTTATCTGCGTAATAACGAAAGATATATATAAGAACACACACAAAAGAACAGAATGAGATTTGATATCTTACCTCGAATGATTTCAACTGTATGTGGAGGTAATTGCCGAGCTTCCATGATTGATTATGGTTAAGTTCAACGATCTCAGATACAAATTTAGAATAAAGTGAGGTTTTTATGGAATTCACACTTTGTATACATACAATAAATAGTGAAACACTACAATAATTCCGAGATAGAAGATTCAAAATTGTGTGCCACAGAAAAACACAATTGTACCCTAAGTTGCTGGTTTACTTTTTTCAATACAGGAGTGAGTTCCAATTTATTATGGGTTACAGATGTTTCAAACCAAAATGTCCCGCAATAATTCCCCTTTTGCACTGCAACGTAATGACAGACACCGGTGACTCAAGATATCCAAACGACGGCCGTATCACACCACACTCTCTGTATGAATCCCTTGGGGAATTACAAGATGGTCTAAATTAGAAAACCAGGCTTTAAAAAACAACAGAAAATGCAATTCGATGGGGGTGATATCCAAAGATGCTGAGAAAAAAGAGAGGAAAAAAAAAAAAAAAAACGAAACGACTGGGGGTTGTTGAATCCTAATAATCTCCCTCTACAATCTTCACCAGCAGCCAGTCAAGATTGTTTTTATAACTATGTGGCTAAAGAAGAAGAAATATCTTCACTCTTTCCTCACAGTAGAATCAACTTTTTAATCACTACTTCTATTGCTGTCATTCAGCGAAACGAGCGAAAAGAGCATCAAAAAGAAAAAAGAAATCCTTCGCGCCACAAAATTCAAAATTGACCCATATATGGGGTTCTTGAACGGCTATGGAATTTTCTGTGAAAAGAAGAGATATAAATATCGATAAACGAAATCAATATATTTCTTACTATGTAAATTGTCATATACTGTCCGTGCTTTGCTAAAAAGAAAGAAAAAAACATTGTATAATAACACGATGTGTCTAAAGTAATTGCAAACACACAATCTGCTACCCTCCTGTCTTCACTCAGTGCTTCTTTTAAAAATCCAACCTGCGAATCATGGTGAGCAGTAGTAGTGGCAATTTCAAACCTGTTACTTTGATTACATTTGACGTTGATGGAACACTTGTCAGGAGTAACCCAGAACATCCTCATGATGCCAGTTTGCACGGGAAAGCCTTTTTACATGCTGTTGGAAAGGTATTTGGTAATGAATCCAATTTCGAAGATCGTTATCACTCTCCAACCGACATTCTTCCACACGAAAAATACCATGGATCAACAGATGGCCTCATTGCGCTTAACTTAGCCAAGGCTTTGTTCGATGTTGATGCTCCAACCACCGGTTTGCAGCGGCTGCCTGAGATATTTCAAGTCATGCAAGAGTTCTTCTCTCGTGCTACGGACCACGCAATCGCATCGTGTATCGCACCTATCCCAGGTGTTTTGCACAGTCTGGAATCTATGCAACGAGACGGCACTATTGAAGGAAATTATCTATGTGGACTTGTTACAGGCAATGTTGAAGGCATTGCTAGAAAGAAGATGAGAGCTTGTGGTATTTATCAAACGAAGATCTTGTCTCGTAAGGCGGAAGATCAGAATTGGCAAGGTGAGGATGATGTTACCTTTCTAGGTGGATTTGGTTCAGATCATTGCAGTGGAGATATAAATAATCCCGCTATAAACCATATCGATCGGGCTGAACAAATTAGTATAGCATATCGACGTGGAAAGTCATTACTACAGCCCCATGAAAAAATTGTTCGAGTCGTTCATGTTGGAGATGCGCCATCCGATGTATTGGCTGCAAAATATTGTTACGAACAAGGTAAATTCGATGACAATGTGGTGGTTGGTTGTATTGGCGTTGGAACAGGAGCATATTCATGTAAAGAACTGGAAGAGATTGCTGGTATCAGTGTAGAAGGTCTATGGGAGCCAGTCATTCTTGCGGAAGGGATTCCTCATCACGACTTTGTGGTACATTGTAAAATTGAAAAGAATCGTTAGATGGATAGAGTTTTCTTTCCTCGTAATTTAATTTATATTTTTTCGAGATTTCGGAATTAAATAGCATTCTAATTAATTAACATTTTGTACGTTATAATCCATTTTCCCTCGTTATATTTCCTTATGACGAAACAGCAAAGTAGGATCAGAAAGAACTGTTCAATCACATGATTTTTGTTCAAGCTTAGTAATCGGAATAAACGGTATACCAATATACGATCGTTTCATATAATCAATGTAGTCCTGTTTGAAGAAGCTAAACAATAATTTTTCTTCATAAGCGATACGCTCCTTAAAGAACATGAAAGAGGCGGCGGCATATGCAATAATGCAAATTGGATTACAGAGCATAACCTGAGTACCAATGGACCAATAGAAAAACCCTAAATATGATGGATGCCGAAAATATCTAGAATACAAGTACATAAATAATAATTTGGGATGGAAGATTTTGGAAGATCTTCAATTACTCACGTGTAAATACCATCTGTTACTAGAAGATGGCTTTGCTCTTTTTTGTGAACTATTAAATGAGAGAAATTCTCACCACAATGCCACATTGCATTTGATCTGACCACCTTAAAAGAAAATTATTACATTAAAGCATTATTATGAAAAACTCTAGTCAATACCTGCCCAAATAAAATCAAACAAATTCCCATTAGCCGTATCTTCGAAAATGAAGTCTTATAACCGCCAAATAACAAATATTCCAACCAATACTCAATCCAACTAGCAACTGCTGCCATTGTGTAAGACTTGCTATGATTTATCACAAATGCTGATAAAAAATATTCCAAATTATAGGTGAATCGAGAGGTAAGAAGCAACGTACTGTCGGAGTTCAACTTTGATGGCTGGCTGGTGGAGGTCACGAAGAATTCAAGAAAGTGGAAAAGGCTTAAGACAATAAAATACTGTGACCATACGAACTAAAGCAGAAAAATATGACACAACGAGTGAAATACGCTGTTCGAAGGAAGCGGACGGAATACAGTACTCACAATTGCGGTAGAAAAGGAGGTATTCGATCCAACTACCAGCAACACCAATAAAATTGCGAGATGAAACCCAAATACAGTGCCAACAATAACACCATTTAATCCAGCACGACCGAGGCCGTGGTTGTTATTGTACTGTTGATTCTTTTGGATGAAATCAACTGGAATGTCATAGCTAAGCATATCCTGGACATTGTCAAAAAATTCACTAACTCGTTGAAGTCCGTTCTTTTCTTGCATTCTTTTCACACCAATTAAACGAGGGGATTGAACTGAGGGATTTACAAGAGATACAATAGACACTATTCACGCAATGCCAAATGAGAAATGTTTTGCGGGTGCTTTTCCATTTTTAAATATAATGCCAAAAACCGCTTCCCAAACCAAGACCTATTGGTCTTTATTCCATCGTTTAAGGTATAATAGATAGAGTATACCAGCTGACTGGTATAAGGCCCTTATAGCATAGGTTTGCAAACAAACAGGTACTGTAATGATGGTTTAAAAAATGTTTCGCCAAAAAATATGTGGCAAGTGGGCACAAACAACGAATACTAATCTTACATAAACACCTATGACACAATTACGAATCCCAATCATTGTCACTATCACTATCCTCTTGATGCTGCTGATTCACTACAACACCACCTATCTTGATTGGTCCGGAGCGATTGCGATTATACTGAGCATTTTGAACAGCCATTTGTTGTAATTTCGCGAATTGATTTTCTCTTACTTGTTCTGCTTCTTTTTCTTGGGCAATTTTATTCTTAAAGCTTTCTACTTTACTGTTCATCGCTGAGGGTGTTGGCTCGACTGGTTTCTCAGACACATTCATCATATCGTCTGGTTTTAATGATTCCATAATTGGTGTAAAGATTGAACAACTTGTAACTCCAAAACCTTCTGTCGGAGTCACTGGTGCCTCTAACCAATCCGAGATAGACAATTCGCTATGCTTACTTCTCACTGGCAAGAAGATATCATCATGAAAGAAATCTTTCAAATGTTCAGCACGAGGAACACGGAAGTGTAATGGTACCACAGAATCAGATGTCAACTTCAATAAGCGATTGACTTCCACATTTCGTACATCACAAACGCGTTTTGGTAACATACAGATTCCAGCAATTGGGTCTTTTGATGTCTGGAAATCAGAGCATTTTTCAAATAAATAATTCATACCGGCACCTGCCCCAACCCCTGCGGTATCATTTAAGTTCGCAAGTTCATACGATCTGACAATCGTATCACCTTTGCCTGCGACAAAGACAACATTGAGTCCTTCATCAAACATTGGGAATAGTTGACCCGAACCATTATCAATAGTCCGCATAGCCAAAGATTGTGACAAGTTTCTTGGATCCCATAAATTAATTTGCCGCAATCCTTGACTACCCGAACAAACAGTGACCATTGGATCTTGTTGACATGAACGTGCACACCATGCTACCCGAAGGTTACGACCAACAGGTGTCTGTGTCGTACCAATCATTTGTTGTTGTCTTGCATCAAATAAACGAACATGGCGATCTTTACAAGCTAATGCCATCACATTGCCTTCATAATTGAATGATACATTACTCACCATCGCATGATCCATGTTTGCACCAAATGAGGTGTTTGATGATAGGCGGTAACAAGACAATTCCGACATCGCATTGATATCAAAGAAGCGCAAAGTATAGTCTTGAGCAGTAGAGCACAATAAATGTGGTACAACTGGATGAAAAGAACAAGTCCGAACACTATTGGAGTGAGCATTGAATTCCCCTACGGGATTGACAGTGGTAGTGCCAGAAGTGACGTCTGATAGCATACGCACGGATTCAGGAGATTCAAACAAATTCTCCACATTCCATATCTTAATAGTGCAATCAAAGGAACCGGTGGACATTAATCCAGAATGAAAAGGAGAGAAAGAGATTTCTTGAACCGTTGATTTATGCCCATTTAGCACAAAACAATCAGGAAGCACTTTTCCGTAGTTATTGTGCTTTGAAATATAAACAGGACCCCCGCCTCCACGATATGGAATTGCCCAATATTGATCGTCAGCAGCAATTATAGGATTATCTAATGCGGATAGATCAGGGGATAGATTGTAATACGTCAAGTCCTTCACTGCTTCGCGACCATACATGTGACGGTACTTTAGTACCGAGCCGAGACCTGAGGCAACACGAGACTGACCCAAAGCGAGAGAACGGCGCTTTTCGGAAGCATCAGTGCTTACAGTAGCGATTTCATCACCACCAGTAGCAGTATCACTACCTTCAGCTCCAACAGGGGTCGGAGGAGCAACAGGTTGAATCGTGGTCTTTTCAGGAAAACCACTCTCTCCTTCTCTCCAACGTTCAATCGAAGATGAAGAACTGCTAGTAGCAACAGAAACAGTAGTAGTTACAGGAGCTAAACAATCATATTCATCAACTTTACTTGCAACGACAGAAATATTCTGAATCATTCCATCAGTCATCTTTAAGACTCGCAAGATTTCACCACTTCCCAAATCAGTATTCGACTTTGGCAAAATGGTGATACTTCGTACAAGATCACGCTTAGCTTGCGCTTCAGTTAATGAATCAAATGTGGTTACCAAATGGATTGGATCTTCCACACTAGCAGGATCGATATGATAAACCTTTATTGCTTTGTCGCCTTTTCCAGACAATACTAGTAAACCAGTATCATTGTCATAGGCAGGAACTAAGGCACCATCCTCACGATCAACAACTGTGCGTTGCAATGGTCCGCTATCAAGTTGACGTTGATCCCACAAGAAGATTTCTCGTTGTTGAGTAAGACCATTTTGACCAAAAGAGAGGAAATAAGATGATTCGCCCAACCAAGTGGTGGAAGAGAAGCGAATACCAGTATGCCCATCGACTTCCTTAATCACAAGAGAAGATGCAGTTGAAGCATTTGTTGTAGCAGCATTTGCACGACGAAGATCTAATAACGTCATTTTCTTGTTCTTAGTGGTAGTCAACAGGACTTTCCCATCATATGACCAATTGAATGACAAAAAATCTGCCGAAAACATGCTACTGGGAGTTGTAATAACCTCTTGTTGTGTTTGCAAATCAAATAAAGTAATTTCACGCGAAGAGCGAACACTCAATAAGTTTTCACATACTGGATTGACTAATACTCCACGTAATGCTGCTTTTGTCTTGGTTTGGAAGGTTGCCTCAGCACCAGACATATCCACGGTCAAGCCATCCTTTGGCAGCTTCCAAAGTTTGCAGAACTTATCAGCTGACACAGTGAGTAATTTTTGACGATCAAAGGGATGAAAGGTAAAATCTTGCACCACTTGACTATGAGCACGAATCAATGGTTGCTGATACGCTGGTGAATTCACGGGAATGTGATTCTTTCCATACGACGTCAACGGAAAGACTCCAACAGTGGATCCACTTCCATTTGAGTCCAAATACGCAAGAAACGTGTCGTTGGTGATCACTTTATTGGTTTGATCAATTGTAACTGATGAATATGTCTTTAGGTTGTCATAGAACTCAGTTGGTTTACGAAATTGGAGATCTAATCCATCGAAGCGATTGGATGGTTGCAAGTTAAAAAAAGATGCCATTGTGGTGGTGATTGAGTGAATCAGGCAGGAATGAAGAGACTAGTGCAACAACCAGGCAACTACAAAGGGAGTTACCGATCTCAATCAAGAACCTTTTGACCAATTAATATAAGCAATTTGGAATTCAGCCGGCCGTATCTTTCCCAAAACTCTAGCAATTGAAATCTCTTAATAAGTCATGTTTTGGTAGGCTTTTTCTCGACTTTTCGTCCAGTTTTCTAAGAAACCCTATTGGACTATTTTCATGGCAATTCCAGAATCTCGACGTCATCGCTTTTGTTCTACGGAATATTCTTACTTCTGTTTTTTGGGGTGCTCGACGGTGTCGAAGTTTGTCATCAAATCTTGGCGCCCTATTTCTGATTGAGATGTCTACAGTTTTCCTGGTGTTGACAGAACTATTCGGAGTCTCCGACCTTCCAGGTTTGACGCTGCTATATAAAAGTACTTAATAAAAAGTATACATGTATGCACAATAATCATCAGTGAACAACAACTGTCAATTTTAACATTAGTTGCTGCAAACTCATCGAATGTCTTATCAACAAGTTTCTCAAAATGAGGGCACCTTAGCTGCAATGACAGTTGCCCATCCAGAAGCCATGACCCACGATAGCAATGCTGATCCTCTTGTCCCAGAAAAGGTTTCGTCTATGATCCCCGATTCTATGATCACCGCCCCTCCTCGAATTGCTCAAACTCCCACTATGGATGAAGGACTGGTTCCACCAGATTCCCCCACTACAAGCAGTGGAGGAATCAGACAAGCTCGTAGACCACGCGGAAGTCTAGGGGGTACAGGGCCAAATAATACCCCTATCGTCCGTCGGTATTCCTCGACCGACTTGTCCACCGATGAGGTTGTTTCACTTGCAATTGACCTTTTTGATTTATGGGATATTGAACATCGCGGATATTTGTTTGCCTCAGAAGTCACACTTGCAAAAAATCTCGACAAGAAATTTGTGGAAGCTATAGTTCGTGTTCTTGCATTCAATTCCAATACAATTTTTAAAGAGAATGTCATAGAATGCGTTTCTGTCTTGAAGAATGGCGATTTATCTTCGAAGGTTAAATTGTTAGTGCAATTTATGGATGCTGACGGAAATCAATCGATTTCATTTGAAGAATTAAAGGAATATCTACGGGTTTCGGATGATGCAATGTTAAGAAAGCTTGGTCTTAAGAAGCGGGATGATGCAAGTGATGGAGATGCTTCTATCCTCACGTATGAGGATATTCTTTCTATTTTCCGAGAATCAGATCGAGGGTTGGAAGCAATATCAATCTTTTGTGAGCAGATTCTACGAATTTTAACAGCGGCCGTCCAATCACATGGTCCAGGTACAACATTTGTTCGACGTAATAGTATTGTTGGCCACTCTGGACCCTTGATCCCAGAAGGTCCTTCACTATGTACTCAAGTTATCGATACTGCGAAGAGCTTTTATTCAAAATTGGTCCATCGTATCCAAACACTTTCTCATGCCGAAGTGTTCAAGCTCTGGTTAATAGCACTACAAATTGCTTTGTGGCTGACATACTTCTTCTATCATAAAAATTTGGGATATCCATTAGCGTTCTGTTTTGCAAAAGGCTTTGGTTTGAATCTTCGCATTCTTACCATTCTAATGTACTTGACCATGGCAAGAACGACTATGGGGCAATTGTACTCAATCCGTTTGTTGCGCCCATTTATCCCATTAGGAGTGAATATTGAGGTGCATTCCTTCTTGGGGTTTTCTGTTGCTGTTCATATGTTTGGGCATACATTTGGACATATTGCCTATCAAACAATGTATACCTCCGGGTTTCAAAATGCATTTACACAAAATTCATTGTTGAAAGGAAGTAATTGGGAGAAAAAGTTAAAAGGTGATGGCAAGACTGGTTTCCTATTGTTGTTTTTTGTTTTACTTATGGGCGGAACGGCGTTATTCAGATCTTTATCCGCAAAATATTATCAATTGTTTGCACTTATTCATTATGCATACTTACTCTATTTACCCATGATCTTCCTTCACGTTCCCCATCTTTGGCCATACTTTGTTGCGATTGGAGCCATTATGATCATCGAACGTCTTTACGATCTCAAGCAAAACACTCTATATACCACCCTAGGACACAGTCGTCCATGCAACAATGGCATCACCTATCTGTCTG
>JACCEA011146421.1_pt1 | contig 11362 bp, 6 predicted proteins | sample 7449851 | NCBI WGS metagenome assembly JACCEA01 (sample SAMN15323453, study PRJNA562643) | freshwater metagenome | isolation source: river surface water | place: USA:Blue River Watershed | collected 2017-08-18 | reverse complement strand
TTTTAGGTTGGAATGATGTAAAACGAATTGTTGTATGTGACGGATTGAAACCCCGTTTTTTTCTCAACTGTCAAATCGAAAGTGACTTTTTCGTATGTGACGGGGGTAAGGAATGCTAAAATACTTTGTAATAATTAATTAATTAGAAGAACAAATAAACAAGTTAGAAGAACAAATAAACAAGTTAGAAGAACAAATAAACAAGCTTCCTATATGGTATACAAGTAACGTAATGAATTTTCTCATGACCATATAGTCTGATAATGACAGGTTTGAAATTATTTGGACAAGTTCTATTCGGGTTCTTGTGTGTGTTGGGTTATGGAATTGAGCATGCTGCCAAACGGCCAGTTCAAAGCATCATTATTGGTAGGGCCATACAGCCTACAGATCCACATTCACTACTCGACTACCCCATGCGCGGTGGAGCGGTAAAATCTCCACGAAACTCACCTCTCCGAAATCCCTCTGGGAGAGATCGCAGACCTTTAAAATCCACTAAATTAAACAACCCGACATGGAGAAATATATGGGACAGTTACACAGGGATTCAACCAGTAACTCGGGGGTATTTGACGGTGACCATTATTACGGCTTTTATAGCTTGGTTATATGCATCAGTTGTGAAAATACTATCTTTAGATATTGAACGTCTCTATGAAGTTTGGAGACCATTCACGGCCGCAATGTTTTTAGGGAAACCAAGCTTGCCCCTTGCGAACAATATATTTTTTCTGGTCCGTTACGGACAATTGCTAGAAGATCATAATGGTTCTGGGAATCATATATACTTTCTAGTGACTCAGATTGGTTTGCTAACTTTCTTTTCATTTATCTTACAATTTCGCTTTACGGCCCAAAGTATGATTGCTGCAATAATCTTTTTAAGCAGCCGGATAAATCCGATGGAATCCATGTAAGTCTTCTCGACTTATTGACAAGCCCAAATTTATTATCATCGAAATTTAATGAATTTAGGCCTTTTCAATTCGGTTTAACCATCACTTCTTGGCAGCTACCTTTCTGTATGATGATAATAGATTGTTTAGCGGTAAGAGTGCTCAACTAGAAATATTTCATTTTATTTATGTTTATCCTACCTACTAGCAACAATCGGCAGCAGCTGCATGGCCTCATATCCTAGGAATATTATCAGGGCATATTTACCATTTCTTGCATGATATTTGGCCCAGACTTGGTGGGAAAAAATATTTCTTAACGCCTCGGTGGATATCAAGTAAATTTTCTAGAAATAGTAAATTTGGAACCAGAAAAACCAACACACGATAGATCGTTGAAATACCATGAATTGAATTAATGATTAAATTTAATCTAGTAATGTTCTACTATAACTTTTGTTGAAATATATATCCTTTCATAATTCAACTATTAACAGGATGGCCGAACGCCTAACATAAATAAATGTATTACAACAAATAGGATATTGTCATAAATTCAGTACCTTTTTTGATTTCTTCAAGACATTGTCTGGCATCAGACCAGGAACATTTGCAGTGCGGCTGATTGTTTTCAAATTAGCATATGATGCACCATTGTTAGAGACTGCTGTAGAAATGTTCTGGCGATGCGCAAACGGTACGCCAGGTATTTGGGACAGCGGAGATGATTGACTGTAATTGCTGATGGACTAAACATTGAAGAACAGTCAAATATCTTTCTTGCATATAATTTGATGTGTTTCCTACCTCTCCCGTCACATTCCCCCTTGATGATTCTAAATAGTCGGTCTTATTGGAATTATTGCCATTATACGCACCAGCATTACCTATCGTTGATGAAAGTAAGGGCGACCGTTTTCGCTTATCCTCACTATCCTCGACGATATCTTGCCCCAATTGAATAACTTGCTCAAGAGATTTCAATCGCACATGCGAATCATCTTTAGACATTTTCCGCAATATCTCACGAAGCATTTGGGCGTATTTTCCCGGACTGTGGCCTTGTTGTAATAGTTCCTCAATCTATTTTCACCAAATGAAACAAAAACATTCACAATAATATCACGACTCAAAGAAAATTACTTACCGAACTAGGGGGCGCAGAAAAAGATCTCTCGCTATTCGGCACATCTTGTGGACTATCATGATTTGCATGGGCTCCAACAAAAGAGCTTGAAAATCGAGATGGTTGCTGCGACAAAGCGGTAGATGGTTGTTCAATAATTGAAAGGGGAAGTAAACTTGGTTGTGATTGAGAATCCAAATTCTGACTTCGAAAAACATTTGGAATATTTGCTGGCGGTTCGGAGGGCATACTACTGATGTTAAGCGTTGTATCTTGCGGTCTTGCATCCAGAACACTTTCCCAGCGTGGAATCCCTGATAAAGATCCCTGAGATTGGGCCCCTCTTGACGCCATCCTGTTTGCATTGGATTTTGAATAGTTTGGCTTCAATGAAGATGGGGGCTTGATACTGTTATCGCTTTCTGGTTCATTTAAATTCTCTCCTTTCCCCTTGGTAGATTTAGCTAAATACGTTGCTGTGGGCTTAAAATAGTTTGGTGTAGATGGAGTGGATTTTTGCATAGAGGGCTTAGAATCTTGGTTGAACGTTTGACGATGTTGAAGATCAAATTGCATCAAGCTCGACTTCCTTCGACCAGCTGCTGCCAAATCAGATATTTTGGTTCCTACTTTGTCCACAATAGTGGGGATAGCATTAGGTTCGGTAAATTCATTTTCAATAGGTAGATCCTCAATTTCCATGTCAACTTGTGATTCAATCACAAGTGGTTTGAGAGACGCTTCATCCACCCCTTGCCTTCGGTTAATGACAAACGATGAAGAAACACTGATATTGTCATTATTATTTATTGGAATTGTGTCTTCATTTTCAAATGTGGTTTCTCCAACATCTTGCGCGGTCATCGGTAATTCTTTGGAATCTTCTAATCCTAATTCTACGAACATTTCCTTACCATTAGGGACCAAATTTGCACAAAGTCCTGGAAGGGCATTCATATTGCTATCAACACTGCGATCAGATTCTGATGGTGTTGTACCGTAATGATTGGTGCAAAAATCGAACATAGCGGCATTAAACAACTGTTGTAGCGTTTTATATTGAATCAATGTGGTCAATACAAGTTGATAAATGGGATCACGTCTAAGTTCGTCGAGAGTTCCAGTGCCCATATTGCCTTGCTGGGCTCTAAGGGGATTATAATTAGTACTTGCTGCAGCAAGATTTCCTCCCTCTTGATTCCATTTACGAAACTGCATTACCAGCCGAAACGCGTTCTCGTGAAGCTCACCATTCGCAGCCTGGACCGAAAAAAAAGGATTGGTAAGAAACCTACTACCTGTAATGTCTGGCGGCTGGGAAATTGCACTTGGAAGAGCATCAATAAACCCGCGATCATCTAAAAGGAATTCAATCGCTCGAAATGTACCTGATATATAGCGCTCAGCATCAGTCAAAAGAAACAAAAGGATGGGTGGCAGACTACCAAGCACTGCACTATTGATTTGATTGACAAATCCTGAGCTAATTAGAACTGCCTCTTGCCACAGTCGTGGAGACCCAATAATGCTACCTCTATGTTCAATAGGTTGACATGCCAAGTAAAATTCCTCTGCTCCACTTGCTTTCACCAATTTTACAAGACTCTCAGCACAAAACTTGACATGTTGTACCAAACTGGCTAATTCTGATTCACCGACATTTTTCTTGATAAGATATCTCTTGAGCATGACTAGTGTTATCTCTTGCTTGGCAGGATGAACTCCACGGGTGTTTCGTCCTTTCACCAAACTCGGTAACTGATTCGTCATATTAGCTTCCAAGGCTGATTTGAAGGCAACAGATTGATCCCAAGCTATACTATTTCGTACTGATGTGAAACCAACGAAAGGATTTGCGCCTGTCTCTCTAATAAATTGGAGAGATGTTGCAACTAATGTGGATATTGCTACATCTGCCTCTAACTCGAACTCCGTTTTCCATCCTTGTACTCCAACGGAAAGGCAAGCACAAAAAAACATTACTTCATCAAACTTCCAAACACCATAACCAGGAGTATCCAATGAGAAAAATAGCTCCTCGCACAATGATATCCATCGTTGATTCACCACTTCCAAACTGAATGAATTTTGAACAAGTTTGTTTGTCGCTTTCTTGTTCAAGTAGCTTATGGTTGTGTTGATCAAACGAAGATTTGCCTCGTGGATTGTCATCCCAATAAATAGGTCCAAATCCGACTCAGAATATCCTTTTTCAATTACTATGTTTCGGAATAGTGCTAAAGGGACATTTGTGATCCCTTTCTTTTTTGATGGCGATGTATTGGATAACGATGAAGTCGTATGACCGTTCTTCGATGTAGGATTGTTTGTTGTATTAGAAGTGGGTGTTTCTGATATCATCATCCATTCAGCGTATAAAATAGAGAATTCTTCATCTGTAATTTTGCCATGTGCTCTCCAATGAATGACTTCTAAAAATTGTGCCACACCTGTGATATCTGTATTGCGACCACATTCAAGCGCAATTAACGACCAAAGAGCCGTTGTCAAATGACACCACCGTGGTGATTGTGAAAACAGCTTCATAGCTGTACTGTGAATGTGAGCTCAAAGGGTTGATTAATTCTTTATGGATATGCACCAGCACATAACGAGATTTAAGGTGCACGTAGCTATATACATGGACGTGGCTGCGCCTGCGGGCGGCGCCTGTGCTTGTAACGGCAACTAATGACATTTCAACATTATTCATGTACTTTGAACTTGTATTTGGTTTAAGATAGGGGATAAGTATATTTTACAATTTTGTTTAAATCTCATTTGCTATACAAGTGTGAATGTGAATGCATGCATACAACCATACCCAACAACGGTTCTACTCAACTGTTGTATGCCATCAACTAATCAACCAACCAATCTATACACTACGACGAAAGATTAGAGCTCATCATGATCCTCCTCCTCATCTTCATTGCTCTTGGAAGACGCAGCTTCAGCCTCAGCTTTCTCTCTTTCTTCCTTCTCTTTCTGGATTCTAGCCTCTTCAACGGCATCAAAAGCTGCTTTCTCTGGGCCCTTCTTTTTCAAAAATGTCTTCGCTGCGTACTCTTGAGCCTCCTCTAAGGAGTCAGTGACGATGATGTCATCAAAGACAGTACCAGATTTAACTTGCCACAACTCGAAGCCTACATGAGTGCAGCCATTGCAACGGGCGTGTAATTCGGGATCTTCGGCATAGTCAGGATTAGGAATCATTGGGTGAACCCACTCACCCTTATAATCTGGATTGTCGATCATTTTCGGTCTCCATGGGCCCTTGTAATCAGGATTATCAATCATAGGTGCTTCCCACTCACCATCCTCTTCGTCATCCCAATCATCTGGCTTCTTGGCATCTGGATCTGGAATTTCCTTTGGAACATCATCATAGCCCTCAGGCTTGACGTCAGTAGGATCAGGGATCTTCTTAGCATCAACCCAATCAGAAGGCTTAGAAACGTTTGGATCCTTGATTTGTTTTGGAGCCAAAAAGTCCCATGCTTCTTCCAACTTTCCTTTGCGCACAGACTCCTGATCGATGAAAACCTCGAAGCTGTTGTCGCTCTTGACATGAAGAGTGTACAAGTGAGATAACTTATCGGTTTCAGTTCTTACTTCTTCCTTGATCAACAAGTTGTCATTCTTTGGTGGGTAATTGAAGATGACGTGGGTCTTTCTGTTACTAGGTCCACAGACATCAGGGCCAAACATGACACTGTATGGGGTATCACCTCCAAATTTCTTTTGATCTATGTCACCCAACAACTTAATATAAGCACCACCACAATCCAAATCTTGTTCATGCTTAACACTCATCTGAACAACCAAGTCTTTTCCCTTGTTTGAAAATGGCTCGCTTAACTTGGCAGAAATTCCATAGAAACGGGCATCTTGACCTGTCTTGATACCTTTATCATTCTTGTCTGCATGCCACTCTCCAGCAGTCCATTTCCATTCACCTAATTCATGCTTTTGAGTCGTGTCAGTCAGGCAGTAGAGAATCACCAAGTTATTGCACAAACCTTTGGCTTCCATTCGGAAGAAACAGTCCAGCGATCCTTCCATCCAGCGTCGTTGAAGTCTTCCTGGAAATAGATCTTACCGGAAACGATAGAAAGAATAGTAAATACAACGAATAAACTGTAGATCATCTTCGCTATAATGAACAAAATGTCTCGATTGGGAACAATTGCAACACAAACACGATGGAGATTTTATTTCTGAATCTTAATGAAAATCCCGACTCCATTGGATTTTTCTAGAACTGTCATCAATCCACGCGTCACCTTCAACTTTTTCCACTAAACTTGCAAAAGAAGAGGTTTTGAAAACTAAGTATTTTCTAAAATCAACAAATCAAGATATGGGATAGTAGCAACGTTCTATGTTTTAAAATGTGAAGCGGCAGCCGCTGTTAGAAGGCCTACAAATGATGGAAAGGGATCAATAAAATAAAACAAGCAAAACAAAAACAAACAAAAAACAATTCCTGAGTAAATCCTAATACAGGTTTAATGAGTGTAATCGATGAGTAAGTGCTTGTAAATGATCGAGTTTCAGCGTTATTGTTATTACTCTTTGAAGGCAAAGACAAGTTGCTGGCGTCCCTGCCAGCATATTTCTCGATGAGTATAATGTGAGCCAGTTACATCAGGAACAGCAGTTGCTCCATCAACATCTTCAAACAACTGTGGGTTTTGATTCAGTAATGGATGGAATAAACCAGAAGGACCGGAAATTTCAATGGAACCTTGATATGGTAAGTCTTGAAAGATGACCAAATGCTTTCATAACTAATGATCGTAGGATCAACTTCTGCACAACGGCGTAGCAATTCACGGAGACCGTGATAGCAGCTGGCCATTGGTCAGTGAGTTTATTTATGAGCACTGTCTACAGTCTACTGTAATGAACAATCCGCGCGATTATAATGTTGATTTCCCTACTCCTCTTGAATGTCAACGACGATGGCGCAATGTTCCAACTGTTGCTGGAAATGGTGGCCACAGCACAACTAAACATGGAAAAGACTCGAACAACAAGACAAGTTATTGTCCCTGGACGGATGAAGAGCAGTCTCAATTGATGCAGATGGTGGATGAAGCGTTGCACTCAGATTCGAATTTTGATTACACAAAAGTGGTGACCATTGGCAATGACAAAGTTCGCACCATAAGTTGGACGAACATTGCCAAAGCTATGAATCGTACCCCGGAAGATATTAGTCATGCTTGGTCAAAGATTCGGCTTTCGAAATTCAAACGTGGGGCATATTCACCTGAAGAAGATAGATTGATTGTCACACGAGTTCGTGAATGGTATAGTCAACCCGAGGAAATTCGTCCGAAGAGTGGTCTGTGGGTGGCATTGGAAAAAGAGCTTAATCGCGAGGACAAGCGTATTTCAGAGCGATGGAGGTCTATTTTATCCAAAAGGGTTACATTTACTGTGCAGGAGTCCGTTTCTTCACATAGTCTTCTCAGTGAGCCAATTTCGAAGGCAAAGCGTCAACGAAAAGACCATCATGCTCACAACGTATTTGATAATCAAAATCAGCATCACTTCCACCATATTACGAATATCTCCAGTAGTGGTGCAGGTAGTTTCCCACCGCACGCCAGTATATCCGTTGAGACTTTTGGGATGGTTCCTGGTGATTCAGTTAAAGGAAAAGACCATATTGATATGAATATGATCGCCCTTGTAGATGACTCAAATTTTGAATTTGAAGTAATGGAAAAGCCTGAGTCGGTTCGATGGAATGATGACATGGTAAATTTAATTTACATCTCGTTGGAGATTATCGAGTTAACATCGAATTATTTTAGGACCGATTATTGCGTGAAGGAGTTACGGTTCATGGTACCAATTGGAGCAAAATTGCTGAATACATCAACGATAATACTGAAGTACCGAAGGGGAGAGTCGATGATGCAAAATGCAGAGGAAGACATTATCGCAACCTTAGAAAAGAGGTCCAATTTCGATGACCAACTGACAAGGTAACAATATTGGAGGATTCGAAAAGTAATATTAATTCCATTTTTTTTTCTTGCCGCAGGGTTCTACAAAAATCTATTGAAGATGAAAACTTCATACTTCCTCCCTAATGTCTGGATTCTCGGGGCGATGTTTTGAAAGTATCCACGATTCCATGAGCCGGGCGGTTAATTGCTCAAATCTATTTTCAAAAGCAATGGGTCAGATAGAAACAATATTGTAATCACGAAGAAAAGTCTACAACCACTTACTCGACGGCATATTGATACAGTATACTTCCTGCCAAATTAAAAGTCTTGCAATTCGCCCAAATTAAATGCATGTCCTACATGAGGCGATACATTAATAATAAAATATATTCGTATGATTTGTACTAACCTTCATAAACAAACTAATGTCACCATTATATTCATTCTTCAACACTCGATATGATACAGTTCCCAAATCCATTGGTTCCTTAATAATGTCGTGATAACCTTCAACAGAGCGATCCACAGGGTTCCAAAATAGCAAAGTCCGTTCATCTTGTTTAAATCTTCGCAAGATCGATAAGAAACGCATATTAGTATCGATTATCCCCGGAGATATGTCGGAATGCTTCGAAGCAAATTCAGCGATGTCCACATTAAATTTTCTCACAGCTCCAGGGAGGGAGCTGACATATTCATTTTGAATTTGCTCGAACGATTTTCTAACTGTAATGTTAGCTTTCGCAACAGAACTCTTACTGCCGCTTGATGGTGTGGATCGCTTGGCAGGTTTGATGGATTCATCGTCATCAAATTGCGCTTCTTCATCCTCCTCATTTGTGCGATTACGCTTTGATGGTTTTCCCCCAACAATACCATCTTGAAGAACCAAACCTTGATCTATTTCACCTTCATCTTCACTCAATTCACTGTAACGTTTCTTTGTCACAGCTCTACTGCTTCGCCGTGGTTGCAAATCTTCCTGTGAAAATTCATCATCCGAAGGTTCCTGATAGCTTTTACGAGCTGATGACCTCGCAGAAGACCGACGAGATGAACGCCTTGGTCGATCGTCATCTTCTTCTTCGTCTTCATCACCATCATCTTCTTCCTCCTCCTCGCTTTCTACTTCTTCTTCATCTTCCTGGTCTACTTCTGCATAATTAGGTCTTGATACTCCTCTTCTGGAAGCCTGTTGATGTCCTGGTGTCGCTCGTGCCTGCTTGGTAGACGGTAACGAGTTACTTGGACCATCGGAAATAAAGCTCAATCTCGATGAAGATCCACGCTTTTCTCTGCTTGGGACTAACACCTTTGCATATTGCAATACTTTGTCTAGGCAAAATATTCTCATTCCAACAGCTGAATTGGTACTACATCGAATTGCAAAGTGAGGATTGGGTAAAGTGCTCCACAATTTGCTGTGCGCAGCTCCAAGGACCGAGCGACTCAAATAGAACTCAAGTATAAGCAAGCACTCCATCAATTCTATCGGACTTGAGGAATTGCTGACCGCACCTGTCCAAGTTTGTTCTAAGATGCTGTTCCAACTTTCCGGCTCCAGCAATCCATCAAATAAGATTGACCCCTTGGCTGCTTTCCCATCTCTACCATTTCGGTCCTTATTGACAGAAATTTGTGAATCGGATGCAAGGGCTCCATTTGGAAGGGCAAGGTAAACTAATATTAACGAAGCCTTCACTGCGGAAAATTCATCATTCACGGACTTGGCTAACTGCATCAGTTCACGACGACCTTGATAAACCTGACGGTGTTCAGCTTGTATGAATGAGTTAGCGCGTAATTGAGTTACAGCAGCGTTGACTCCACAAAGAAAGGACTTCGCTCGAACAACAACCTTGAAAACCAAAGGCTTAATTGGTGTACAATTAGGGCTATTTTGCACGATAAAAGATATTGTGTAAGTCCCTGACTTCTTGAAGATCAAAGAGGAAAAATAAAATACATGATCATCCCAAGCATCAGCAAGTTCTGCTTCCAGCAAAGCGTAAGAAGGATAACCGTCTCGACGGACTTGATAAATAACTGCACGTTTATCATTTCCTTTTGCGTTCTTCATCTTGACTAAAGCTCCGTTTCCATTTAGCAATGTAACAGCGTAGTACTTGCGAGGAGATAGAGAAAAATAAGAAGCAAACATGTCATCACCATTACTCTTTTCATCATCATCCACGACAGCAGGATCAAATACTGCCTCAGATTCAATAGTGATCTCTGGAGGGACATCAACTCCTTTACTGGTGTTCAACTTCAAACTAACGGGAACATTGATTACAGAAGGAGCAAATGGCTGCAACTCATCATTGAACGCTGGATATTGTTCCATTTGAAATGAAGTATCATCTGATTTACCTTGTTTTTGGCGAACACGACCCAAGTCATAATTCACCAATCTCTTTGCGAGAATTGAATTGATGATACTGACTTTTAATGATTGGAGAGCTCTCGCGTTGGTGAAGTCGGTAGTAGCCTGTAAATCAAGAAGCTTAAGCAACTTGCGGATATGATCTGTTTCGGTAATTCGGATCCATTGATCACCTCCGTCATTGACCGACACTGGGTTTCCAACACAGCAGGAAGCTGCAGATTCTGGAAGAGATGGTTTTAACAACCGATTAAATTCAACCCGGTCCGGATCACTTCTTCCATCTTGACGAGCGATAAACAAATCATCTGAATACGGAAAATGCCAATATTCATTCCCAAATGTGTCGTAACCCAAGGGGAAGAGAAAGGCCCCACCCATATTCTCAATTAATTTCCCTATCTCTTTCCTTCGCTTCCGAAATTCGTACCTGGTACATAGCATTATCATAGAATGATAACAACCTGAAAAAATCACTTACTTTGAGCGATTAACTCTAGTTTGGAACATGTACAGACCACATAATTGGTGAACAATCGTTGGAGGTGTCCCAGCTGCATCATATCGCAACTGCAGCTCCATTCCATCCTTGCTATCCAAAAAGGGGAAGTAAGGATAATCCACTTTAGGTCCAGGTATTTTTTCTCCTTTGAAAAAGAAATTCACTGTAGTGGGCAAATGGCAGTCATCAAAAAGATTATTCGCCAATGGAATTTTATTTAACTGGATCCAATGATCATGCTCCAATCTACTTTGACCATATACGAAAGGAGAACACAAACTAATGTCATTTAAACCGCAATAGTAACAGCATTGTCTCTGTGAAAAAGAAGATTACCCTGCAAACAAAATCCATAAAGGTCGTTGCTACTTACATGTCCTTCTGAATCCGAATATTTATACACATCTTTGCCCTTCACTCGGCGTTCAACACATTTCCAAATAAGTTCTTCTTCCATCTCTTTGTCTCTGTGATGGTCTA
>JACCEA011015100.1_pt1 | contig 11363 bp, 7 predicted proteins | sample 7449851 | NCBI WGS metagenome assembly JACCEA01 (sample SAMN15323453, study PRJNA562643) | freshwater metagenome | isolation source: river surface water | place: USA:Blue River Watershed | collected 2017-08-18 | reverse complement strand
GCATTGGATAATTTAAACTGTCCTTTGTCTTCAGTGATTTCATTTTCATGCTTTTGCCCTTTGACATCCAATAAACTAATAAGTATGATTGCTAGCGTTGTAAAGCAAAATACCCAGCCCATCTGAATTAAATAAGGAATTTCGAAACTGCCAGATGCAGTTTGATAAGCTGTGTACAAAATAGTTTCATTGCCCATCCATCCTGGCAAGAACTTATCAAAAATAACTGAAAGCACAACACCCAAAAAGATACCCGTGATTGCCGCTTTTGAAGTCGCTTTTTTCCAGAAGAAGCCTAAAAGAAATACAGGGAAAATAGCAGGAGAAATATACCCAGTATATTTTTGAATAAATTCAAATCCGCCTTTGCCGCCAATGCCTAAAGTATCTTTCCAATTAATCACAATTGCTATTAATAATGAAAGGATGATAATCACTCTACCTGTCGTAACAATCTTGGTATCACTGGCTTCTTTATTAATGTATTTTTTATAGATATCTAATGAATAAATAGTTGATATGCTATTTGCCTTCCCGGCCAATGAAGCCACAATCGCTGCCGTCAAAGCAGCCATAGATAAGCCTTTTAAGCCAACTGGTAAAAAGCCAACCACCGATGAATAAGCATTGTCTTGGTTCAATTCACCATTGGTCATCATTTGTGTTTGTAAGCCACCATTTTGATATAATACATACGCTGCAATACCTGGAACAACAACTAAAATGGGCATCATTAATTTTAAAAAGGCGGCAAATAAAATACCCGTTCTTGCTGTTTTTAAATCTGCACCTAATGCTCTTTGTGTGATATATTGATTACATCCCCAATAATTTAAATGTGCAATCCAAATACCAGCAACCATCATTGCTATACCTGGTAAGCTTGAATAATCTTCAATTTCTTTTTGTGTTGATCCAGGGCCTGGTTTATCAAAAATCATTTTAAAATGATCTGGTGCTGCTTTCATTAAATGTTTAAAACCAGCAATCATATCCTTACCCATGCCAAATTGTTCGCTCACCACCGTCAAGGCAATATAAGAAGTGATCAATCCGCCTACAGTTAAAATTAAAACTTGAAAAACATCTGTGTACCCAATTACTTTCATTCCTCCAAGTGTAATGAACAAAGCAAATACAGCAAGTCCGATCATGATTAAATGAAAATGTTCCCCACCAGTTAAATTGTTAATTGCAATAGATCCTAAATATAAAATCGAAGTCAGGTTCACAAAAATGTATAAGAACAACCAGAAGATGGCCATGATCATCGCAACCGTTTCATTGTACCTTGTTTTTAAAAATTGAGGCATGGTGTATATGCGGTTCTTCAAATAAACTGGCATAAAGAAAATCGCTACTACGACCAAAGAGACCGCAGCTAACCATTCATAAACAGATATAGCAAGACCCAACCTAAATCCATTGCCACTCATGCCTATGAATTGCTCGGCAGATATATTTGAAGCAATTAAACTCGCGCCAATCGCCCACCAGGTTAATTGACCTTCTGCCAAGAAAAAATCCTTGGTGTTGGTAATATCTGATTTCTTTTTTTGATATATCCAAATCCCATAGGAAGAGATTAATATAAAATACAACACAAATACAATGTAGTCATAGGTTTGCAATCCTTGATTCATAAAGCTTCGTTTAAGTTTACTAAATTAAGGTTTATCTATTATATTTAACTATAATTCAAAGGCTATGAACCCTAATTTTAATCAATTTAGCAAGCTAATAAGCAATCCTATCTCTTTCAGATTTTTTTTATTTCAAAAACTGCCAGCGGCATTCTTTTCGGGATTAAGAATTCATCACTTTGATGCAAATAGTTGTTCAGTTAAAATAAAATATAGCTGGTTTAGTAAAAATCCATTCAAGTCTATTTATTTCGCAGTAGAAGCAATGGCTGCAGAAATGTGTTCAGGCATGTTGGCCTTTGGACAAGTTTATCAACGTAATCCAAAGATTAGCATGTTGGTAGTAAAGCTTGAAGTGAACTTTGTCAAGAAAGCAACAGGAACGATTTTATTTACCTGTGAAGATGGCGCAGCCATTCAAGCAGCAATTAACGAATCCATCGAGACTGGCGAAGGAAAAATAATCACAACCCTTTCTAAAGGAAAAAACTCCGCGAACGAAACCGTTGCGGAGTTTTTAATCACTTGGAGCTTTAAAGCAAAGTCTTAAAACGTAGTTGACCCATTTGGCTGATAAGCATATCTGAATGTGTAATAACGTTGTTTAAACAATTTGTCGTTCACTGATGCTGAAGCTGATAAAGTTACACCTCCTTTATAATAATTAAGAATTTCAACTTTTGCATACTTTCCTGTAGCAGTTCTAATCACCAAAACACGTCCAGCTATTGGATTCACTAATGTTGTTAATCCATCATAAGTATACCAACCTCTTCCACTTCCAGTTGGAATGGCAAAAGAAGCTGCATTAGAATTATCAGTAGCAAAAGTAGAATCTGTTGGGATTGTTTTTAAATCATCGAACAAGCCTTTGAAAACAAATGCGCCACCTAAACCTGGACCGCTCGTTCCACTATTTACTAAAATTTTTGTAGATGAAAAAGCAATATCCCATTTAGTAGTTGCTGCATCTGTTGAAGCAATCACCTTATTGTCCACTAAACTATAATAAGTTGTAGTGCCTGCACTTTGCGGTCTTCCATCAACGCCTAAACCTGTTACTGTGTCAGCAGCAAGGTCTTTTACAGTAATAGCACTCACTGGCACAACAATCGTTTCGTCCTCTTTTGAACAAGCTACCATTGCTACACTTAACCCTAACGCCATCGCGATTTTTGTTACACTCTTTCTCATGATTATTTGTTTTTTTTATTGTGAAATTGATATTGAATACTTGTATAAAAAGTTCTTCCGGGAAGGTTTGGTAAATTAGCCGCGTCAATATAGTTCGTAATATTATCTACTCCGGCTTGCACGCTCAAACCATTCTTGAATGTTTTGCCAGTAGCGCTGTTAATTGCAACATAACCACTAGCAAAAACATCACCATTGTCAAACACTTCGTTTCCATTATTATTATTAACGGCCCAACGACTTCTATAAATGGTTCTTACATTCAAGTAATAACCCTTGGGGGAATTATAATTTAGTTTAAACTGTAGTTTATGTTTACTTGTATTTGGCAGGCCAACATATTCACGCATCATTAAGAGTCTACTATAACCTTGGTTATTTTTAGTATACACTGTCCCAGATTTTATCTCTTTAATCTGGTCTTTATCTCCTGTCACTAAAAATTGATAACCTCCACTAATGGTCCAATATGCGTTTAATTTATATTGACCCTCTAATTCAAAGCCCGTTGTAAAAGCACGTCCAATATTTAAGTAACTATAAATTTGTGCGCCGGATACATAAGTACCCACTTGCTGAGATTCAATCAAGTTTTTAATGTCGTTTCTAAAAAATTGCGCCGAGATATTTGAACGCGTATTGATTTTCCAATCCCATGTAAAGTGTATGCCATTCGAATATTCAGGCTTGAGAGATTTAAGTTGATAGTAACTTGGGAATAAATTACCAATTTGTCCAAGTGCATCTAATTTAGCAATCACTTGCTGCGCTTGAGCTACACCATACACACTATAGCTTCCTGCTGCCGCATTTGTAAAATCTAAAAAGAGTTGTCTAAAATCAGGCGCTTTAAAACCTTGTCCAACACTTAGTCTAAACTGATGTTGCTCGTTGAACTTGTACAACATGGAAATCTTTGGACTAAAAGCAGAAGCAAACTGGGTATTATTGTCAAATCTTAGGCCTCCAATGAATGTGAATTTTTCAATTGGTTTCCATTCTATTTGAGTGAATGCATAATGAATTTCATTTTGCTTTCTTAGTTGCTCACTATCATAACGACTACTTTTAACACCTTCCCATACTGCGCCAAGTCCAAAAACTGCTTGAAGATTTTTTTGAATATCCCAGTCTGTTTGATTTTCGATTCTTTTAAAATTATGATTTAACACATCTCTATAGGGCAAACCATTGATCGTTAACAAATTTTGAACAGCATCATAAGTTGTGTTATAAGCCCTAATACTTGTTTTGAGTCTGGATGAAAAACGGTGGTTCAAGGTTGTCGATAAATTTAAATCATTGATAGACTCTTTACCTATTGAATAAATAGTAACCCCATTATTGGCAACTGCAATTTCATTTTGAATTTGCTCGTTTGTATATCGTGCATTCAATACAAAATTTGTCTTAGGGCTTAGTTGCCATTTAACTTGCTGTGTGCTTGTATACCTTTCAATGGGTGTCGTTACACGACTATTGCTATTTGGTCGAATGCTATACCCATCTGTATTGTATGCATTGTAAAAACCTTGATAAGCAAGTTTTCTGGTATTCAACTTTGTTTCCAAATTCGCATCAATGGTGTTATAAGTGCCATACCTTAATCCAACACTCAGCGGTGCACCAATTGCCGCATCTGTAATAATATTTATAACGCCCGCCATTGCTTCACTACCATATAAACTTGAAGAGGGTCCTTTTACGATTTCAATTTTTTTAATATTACCAAGGGCGATTCTATTTAAATCCAAAACGCCTGCTGTTCTCCCAACCAAAGGCTCTCCATTGATTAGAATGATGGTGTAGTCTGGATTTAAGCCTTGTAACTGAATACCAGCTCCAAATCCACTCGTTAGGTTTAATCCCGTTTGTTCTTTTAAAATATCTGTCAAGCGTAAAGCGCCATTTTGTTGGATTGTCTTTGCATTGATGATGGTTACAGGAACCGTAAGATTGCTTAATTTTCGTTCTGTTCTAGTAGCAGTAACAACTACGCTATCTGCATTTTGATCCAATGTGTCTTTAAGGACAGGCGACTGCGCTTGTAGGGCACCTGCAAGAAATAGGGTCAAACTGGTAATAAGAGAATAGCGTTTTTTCATTTGGAATGCAAAGTTGCATCTGATTCACAGATCTATATTATTATACAAGCAAGAATTGGGCATTAACGACCATATTTTGACATTAAGATGACATTCTATTGGAATGAAAAAACTTGTTTTTTTCACAAGCTGATTTTGATCATTTTTAACCGAACTTAATTGCATTAACTTTAAACAAATTATGCGCATGACAAAATTTATATGCTCCAATCCAGTAGTGCATTATCAAAATACAGTTGAAGAATTAGTACAACATACAATTGAACTTGGACAAGGAAAACTTGCTGACAATGGTGCACTATGTGTAAATACTGGAAAATTTACCGGCCGCAGTCCTGAAAATAAATTTTTTGTAAAAGAAGCAATTACAGAAAATGTTGTAGACTGGGGTGGCTTTAATCATGCAATAGACGCAGCTTATTTTATGCCATTACGTGATAAAATGATTGCCTATCTAGAAAAGCAAAAGGCTATTTGGGTTCGAGATGCGTTTGCTTGTGCGGATAAAAAATATCAATTGTCTTTAAGATTATACACTGAACTCCCTTGGAGTGCTTTGTTTGCAAACAATATGTTTATAAGGCCTTCTGAAATTGAGTTAGAAAAATTTAGTCCCGAATGGCAAATTATTCATGCACCCAATTTTAAAGCAGACCCCTCTGTAGATGGCACATTAGCAGAAAATTTTTCTATTATTTCCTTTTCGGAAAAAACAATTTTAATTGGAGGATCGGCCTATACTGGAGAAATTAAAAAAGGGATTTTTTCGGTGTTAAATTTTATATTGCCTCATTACAATCAAGTGTTAAGTATGCACTGTAGTGCAAATGAAGGGGAAGCAGGTGATGTAGCTTTATTTTTTGGATTAAGTGGAACAGGAAAGACAACATTAAGCGCTGATCCCAAAAGAAAATTAATTGGCGATGACGAACATGGATGGGCGAATGATTCAGTTTTTAATTTTGAAGGAGGATGCTATGCTAAAACAATTAATTTAAGTGCCGAAAATGAACCTGATATTTTTGGGGCAATAAAACCAGGCGCACTTTTAGAAAATATTGGATTTTATGAAGGCTCCAACAAAGTGAATTACAGTGATGCAAGTATGACAGAAAATACTAGGGTAAGTTATCCAATTGAACATATCCACAATATAGTTCGACCTTCTATTGGTACATTGCCTAATAATATTTTCTTTCTTACCTGTGACGCCTACGGCATCTTACCACCAATTAGTAAGTTAACGGCCGAACAAGCCATGTATCAGTTTATTAGTGGCTATACGGCAAAAATTGCTGGCACCGAAGAAGGCATTAAATCACCAAAAGCAACATTTAGTAGTTGTTTTGGCGCCCCTTTTATGCCACTCCATCCTGGTGTTTATGCTAAATTATTAGGCCAAAAAATTGAAGAAAATAAATGCAAGGTTTGGTTAATCAACACAGGCTGGTCTGGTGGCGCATATGGAACAGGGAAGAGAATGGCATTGAATAATACGCGTAAAATGATCGAAGCTGTTTTAAATGAAACCATTGAAAAGGGAGGCTATGAAGATTTCCCGATATTTAATTTCAAAGTGCCCAAACAAGTCGAAGGTGTAGATTCAATTTTATTACAACCTGAAAACACATGGCAAGACAAAAATAAATATGCAACACAGCGTATTTGCTTGGCTGAATTATTTCAAAATAATTTCAAAAAATTTGAATTAGGTGTTGCTGAAACAATCATCAATGCTGGGCCAAAAATCTAATCTTTTTCAATTAGTTTTTGTACCGTCTTCACTTCAGACTCAATGACAAAATATTCATAAAATCTTTTGTCATCCTCTTTACGTACACTTCCGATTAAGCCTACCTCGCCTTGAGTAATAAACATGTACTTATCATTGATCGAATTCATGACATCGCTTCTAACTTTTTTCTGAAGTCCGATATTTTTATCCTTAATACCAAGTACATGGTTGATTTCAGCTATTTCTACATTAACCTTTCTGCCGTATGCGTCAATCAATAATTGAATTAATCCTAATTCGATTTCTGAAAAAGCTTGATTGATAGACTTAGACTTCAATGCTTTTATTTGTGCTTTTTCTATTTTCTTACGCACACTTCGATTAAATAACCAAGCAAATAAAACGATTATAATAACGACGATTCCAAGTGCAATTAAAATCCATAAATTTTGATAATCAAAACCCCAAATCGGGAAGTCCAATAATTGAAAATCATTCATATTTAATTTCCATTCTTTAAATGATTTGTTGCTTTGCTGGTATTTATAAAACTGTCCTTTATAAAAAAACATGGTCAATTCTAATGAGTTACGAATAAAAAATTGATTCAAATCTGCTTTCTTAGATTTGTAAATCTTATTATTTAAATAATCAAATAAATACACTTCATCATTGATGATAAAAATTCTGCCTTTATCATAATCGTAACTTGCGTAATTATTTTTTTGATTAAGTAGCTTGACAAGCTTATTAGAAAGTTTTCCAATTTTTATCCAATCAGCCGTTTTAAGGTCTAAATAATAACTGGTATAATCAAATACCCCTGTATTAAGGATGGGGTCTTTTAATCCTTTATTTTCAGATTTTTGAAAAGGCACGTACAATTTACCCTCCGTTGGTGAAAACCAATCATAGTCTGCTGTATATACTTCTATATTGGTTGGGATAATGTCCCATTCCAGGTCTACTGTATTAAATTTTCTAACATGAGGTGTTTTTGACCAAAAACCATAGCCCCCATAATTATAAATCTGATCCTTATAAATGAAGTTAGTACAGTCAATATTGTAATTGATATTGATAGTATTATCAATTTTTCTAAAAACCACACTATCCCCAATAAGCGCTGACATCTGAAAAATGAAGCCCGTTTGTGCTATAAAAATGTAAGTTTTTCCATTATGTTTAATTAATTCTTGCGCATTTGGAGCAAAAGAAGTCCCTTCTAATGGTAAAATTTTGGCACTGTTTACAAGCGTAATACTACCATTAAAGTCCGTATATTCTGTGATTTTTTGTAAAATAGGGTTGAATTTAACCTTATAAACCCTTTCACATGGCACAAACTGAGCAAAAATTAGCTGGCTTTTTAATAAAAAGATGAAAAATAGTGCCAATATGGTTATTTTATAACGCATTGAATATCAATAATTAATTAGGAAAGTAACTTATTTATTAAGAATAATTATATATAAAAATAAGAAATAACCTATTACTTCACTTGTTTATTTACTCAATTCGAATTAAAATATTCTAAAAGATAGAAATTCGCCTCAGCTTTTGGGGGAAAGCTATGGATTTAACAGGGGGGGCGGGCAACCGTACTCCCCTTTTTCATTTGGATTAATTACACCATACATTACATATGGAGCAACCTTAACTTGATTCCTTAGAAGTTGATTTGAGCTTGAATTCTCAACAAGCCTCCTTTTTGAAGGTTATTCTGATTCCTAAAATCCTCAAATTGTCTAGAAGAACGAGTATACATAGTAACTAATTCGAAGTTTTTATTCGGTTGCCATTCTATTCCTAGTTCGAATTCAGTTACTTCATATGCTCTAGCATCTAATTCATGCTTTTTACCGCCTTTATAATACTGAAATCTTGTAAAAGGAATGATTACCTGATGGTTTATGCTTGTTTTATAAGAAGTAGTAATATATCCGCCTCTTAACGACTTGGTTTCGATTGAATCTGTCAATTTATTGAATTCAGGACCCTTTCCAATGTTATATTCAGCCTGAATGCCAAAAGGCTTTGGGTAAAGAATAAAGGATGCTGCTGCTCGAGCATCTTCATAAGATTTATCTTTCTTCAGTTTTACGCCAGTACTTATTTGATCTGTTCCCAATACATATTTACCTCTATATCCTTGAATGCCGGCTTCGATTATTTGATTGCCAATTGAAAATGGATAAGTCAACCTAATCACTGTATGTAAGTTATTATTAGCCTCTGGCTTATTGGCAGTCTGGCCGTTGTATACACCAAATCCAAATACACCATAATCTCCTGATCCCTTTAATCCATCACTCACTAAGCTTGAATATAATTTTCTAACATTCTTAGGTGCCCAATAAAAGTTAACGCCAAGGTCTCTTTCATTTGATACAGCACTATTTAGTGCATCATTTCGATCTAAGGGGAGTCTATTTTGGCTTGATTGCATGTTTTCAAAACCAAAAGGCACTTTACTTTGGCCAATCCTTACTCTATATGTATTATCTGAGGTTAAGCCTAAGTCCATATAAGCATCTCTAACTTGTGCAAATTGGTTTGCAGTGGAGGAGGCGCTACTAACAAAATCTGGTTGAAAATACAAATACACCCTTTCACTTATTTGCCCACTTAAGATTAATCTGGCGCGTCTAATAAAAAACCCTCCATTATCACCCCAGCTTTTATCACATTGTTCGCATTTTAACAAAGGATTAGACTCAAGTAATCTATTATATCTTACCTGCATGTACCCTCTTAGCTGAAGAGATTCATACCATTGCTTACTAATTGGCTTATTTTGCGCATTTACAGTGTTCGAATTCAGGGAAAATAAAAAGTAAAGAACAATCAGCGGGTAAAATGCTTTAGATTTCATGAATTTGATATTTATTTAAGACATCACAAAGCTGATCATCTTATGTTACCAAATTGTTACCTACATATTACCAAATTGTTACCAAATAATTCAAATATAAAAGTCTTTAATATAACAATTTGGTTTTCAATTGATTTAATTGAATTAACAATTTGATAATATAGAACCATTCATTAGTAAGGGAAAAATTTGGAGGTTTGCTTTGAATAAATCAAAAAATAAACCATTATGGACATCAATTCAATCATGAAAATCTTTTTACCAAAGGATAGAGTTTTTTTTCAATTATTTGAATCAGTAGCAGAACACGTTAATGAAATGGGCGTGAAATTAAAAGAAATGGTAAACGAACCTGATGCAGATATAAGAGCAAATATTCTTGCACAAATTGAGAATTTGGAACACAAAAATGATGAATTAACGCACAATATTTTTACTGAATTAGGTAGAAATTTTATAACTCCATTTGACAGAGAGGACATACACTACCTTGCTACTTCATTAGATGATATCGCAGATTATATTTATGCATCTGCTAAAAAAATTAATTTCTATAAAGTAAACCCTAACGATACAGGTATTCACAAACTTGCTGAATTGGTTTTACAAGGGACACAAGAAACAAAAAAAGCTGTTCTTGGGTTGCGCAATATGAAGAATGTAAAAGAAATGACAGATGCGATGATCAAAATCAACAGTATCGAAAATCAAGCAGACGATGTGTTTGATATGAGTATTGAAAAACTGTTTGAACAAGAAAATGATTTTAAAGAAGTAATTAAGAAAAGAGAGATCTATCAAGTACTTGAAATAGCTACAGATAAAATTGAAGATGTATCTAATGTAATCGAGTCTATTATTATCAAGTACGCTTAATCTAATTCACAATGACATTATTAATCATCATTATAGCGCTTGCGCTTATATTTGACTATATCAACGGATTTCATGATGCAGCAAATTCAATTGCAACAGTAGTCTCTACAAAAGTATTGACTCCATTTCAGGCTGTACTTTGGGCTGCTTTATTTAACTCAGTAGCTTATTGGATCTTCAAAGACCACGCAGTAGCGAACTCAATTAGTAAAACAGTATACAAAGAATTTATCACCTTACCTGTTATCTTCTCTGGCTTAATCGCTGCTATTTTCTGGAATCTATTGACATGGTGGTATGGGATTCCTTCTTCTTCTTCGCATACTTTAATTGGCGGATTTGCCGGTGCAGCCATTGCGCATGCATTGTCAGTAAAAGGAATAGACTACTCTTGGTCAAAAATTGTTGATGCAGATACAATTTTAAAAACAGTACTCTTTATCTTTTTAGCGCCTATTATTGGTATTATTATTTCAGTTTTTATTACGCTAGTTACCATTATGCGTAATATTTGGTGGAGATTATTTATCATCACAACAACCACTTTGCTTACTGCATTTCTTTTTGACTATTTTGAAAACAGCAAGATGAATGAAAACGCTCAAAAATTCTTTAGTATTGACAAATACAAGAAAGAAATTAGTGTTTTGAAAATAGAGTTAGAAGAAAAGAAAAACGACAGTGTACTATTGGCTAAAATTGAATCTACTCAAGAGAAATTAGAAAAGGCGAGTGCGAACTTTGATCACATACATCCTTACATCGAAAATTTTGATAAAACAAGCGCCAACCACATTGCTAAAATCGCTAAAGATAGTGGGTGGTTAAATAGTATTGCAGTTAGCAAACTTAAGGATGCAGTAAGAAACGCCAACGACTTTTTAGTATTAGAAGCCAAGTCTCCAGAGGATGAAGCAGCGAAATTAAAATATGAT
>JACCEA010953706.1_pt1 | contig 11363 bp, 9 predicted proteins | sample 7449851 | NCBI WGS metagenome assembly JACCEA01 (sample SAMN15323453, study PRJNA562643) | freshwater metagenome | isolation source: river surface water | place: USA:Blue River Watershed | collected 2017-08-18 | reverse complement strand
GATCTATGTTGTACAAATATTCCGAAATATCCTCTATGAATAGGATTTTCCCGGCTGTGTCGAGCTCAGATAAAGAGCCAATGGAATGGGCAATCAGGCACAAGTTTCCACCCACAATTTGCCCCTCTGCTTTGCCAGATTGGTTCTGTTTATTTCCAGCAATCGAATACCCTTGAAAATCTCCAAACAATAAGGACTTCAGCTGTTGTACGGAGGACAAATCTCTAAAAAATGTTTTGGGCATAGGTGCGTGCAAGCTTTGATAGCCCAATGCTTGTAAAGTTCCATGAACTGCCGTAATATCGGAAAAGCCAACAACCCATTTAGGATTTTCCATGAAATGCCCAAAGTCAATTTTATCAATAAATCGAGAACTACCGTAACCACCCCGAGCCGAAAAAATGGCTTTCACCTCTTTATCGTCAAGCATTCTCTGAAAATCTCTTTGTCGGACTTCGTCAGTTCCCGCAAAATCAAAACAAACAGAACCCACAGAAGAACCAACCACGACACTCAGCCCCCACTCTTTTTCCATCAAATTAATTGCAAAATCAATATCCGCTCTTTCAAGTTTACTTGCCATTGCAATAATAGCAACCTTATCCCCTTTTTTTAGAAATGGTGGACAAATAAGTGATTTGACCATAAAAATAATATTTTCAGTTTTTTTAGACCTCTTCCGTTTGCAATTGTTTGTCGTATAACTCTTTATAAACTCCATTTTTTTGGTATAATTCCAGGGGAGACCCTTCCTCCACAATACTACCATTTTCTAAAATAACAATTTTATCGGCTAATTTGGCAGAGGAAACCCGATGCGAAATAATGATTGACGTTCGATTTTGCATAATTTTTTGTAAATTATTCAAAATAGCATTTTCAGTTTTAGTATCTACTGCCGACAGACAATCATCTAATATCAAAATTTTAGGTTCACGAGCAATGGCACGGGCAATGGAAAGACGCTGCTTCTGTCCACCCGACAACGTAATCCCTCTTTCTCCAAGCTTCGTTTCAAATTTGTCGGCAAATTCAATAATATTCCCATACAAATCTGCATCTTTACAAGCTTTTTCGATTTCTTCAAAGCTCAAATGAGGAGAGCCAAACCTGACATTATTAATAATCGTATCAGAAAACAAAAATACTTCTTGCGGTACATACGCCATTTGTCCTCTCAAAAATTGTACATTATAAGATTGAATGGAGATATTGTCATAAAGAATTTCTCCTTCCGAACAATCATACATTCGAAGCATCAGATTGGCAATGGTACTTTTTCCTGAGCCAGTAGCTCCCAAAATAGCAACGGATTCTCCAGCATTTATTTGTAAATTAAAGTTTTTGACAGCTTGAATACCAGAATCGGGATATAAAAAACCAACATTTTTAAATTCAATTTTCCCTTCAATATTTTTTTGTAAATTCTCTGAAGACTTAATTTCTGTTTTAATATTTAGAAACTCATTAATTCTTTTCTGTGAAGCAGCGGCCCTCTGAATTTGGCTCGATGTCCAACCCAATGCAATCAAAGGCCAAGTCAGCATGAATACGTACATGATAAATTCTGTCACATTTCCTGCCGTTAGCCTTCCTGCGATAATCTCTTGTCCACCAATAAACACACACAAAACAGTACTCATGCCAATCAATAAAGAAGTTGTAGGCGAAAACAAAGCATCAACTCGGGTTAGAGCCAATGATTTTGATTTATACACATTGCTTTCTTCCATAAATCTTTGGGCTGAATCTTCCTCTCTTGCAAATGCCTTTAGCACACGAATACCAGAAAAAGCTTCTTGGACAAAAGTAGATAAATTGGATAAACTCTTTTGGATTTGTTCGGAACGCTTGTTCATGGTGCTACTGACCATAAAAATACTTGCCGACAAAAATGGCATTGGTAGCAGAACCCACCAAGTTAAGCGAGTATTGACCGAAAACATATAGCTTAATATCAAAACTACCAACACAAACATATTCATCAGATACATCAGCGAGGGGCCGACATACATTCTCACTTTGCTGACATCTTCCGAGATTCGGGCAATCAAATCTCCCGTATTGTTTTGTCGATAGAAACTCAATGGAAGTGTTTGATAATGGGCATAAATTTCATTTTTTAAATCAAATTCAATATGCCTCGACATGACGATAATGGTTTGTCGAACAGCAAACAAAAAAATTCCTTTGGCAATAGCCATCGCCAAAATCAGAAGCCCATACGTCGCAATACTTTGGGCAAAAATATCATAAAATGAATCCTGCAAAGTAGCCCCCTTAAACAATAAATAAATGTCTATTGTTTCTTTGACCAAATCAAGAGCATGACGAACAATTTGAGCAGGAATGATTCCGAAAAGATTAGAGATAATGGTAAAAATAATTCCTAAAATTAAGTACCAGCGATACTTAATAAAATATTTATTGAGATAGGATAAATGTTTCAAGGGAAAAGCCTTTGTCTAATTGAGTTTATCGATTTTTTATGCAAAAATAATAAAAACTTATTCATTTTCGGGATAATTAAGCAAAACATTCCGACTTAAATATCCCGAAGCATCTACTTATTTTTTCTTGTACGGACCGAAAGTAGCGATGGTCTGTTGCTTTTGTGGCTTGCTTGAATACCAAATTAGCTCCGACAAATAACAAATAATGTCAGAATCAGGTTGAATCAACTTGAGTCTGACTTGATGAGCCCCATCGGTCAAGCCATATTTCCATGTAATTTCATGCCGACGTGTGGTAAAACGAATAGGCAGTTTGGCAGTTTCTATCAATTTATTATCCAAATATACTTCTACGAGGGCATATTTATCACTTTTTGACTCCCAAGAAGAGCCTTCTTTTGGCTTTGCTTCTCCTTTCACCACAAAGGCGTTTCCTTCAAAAGAAAGCAAAAGCTCATCTTGAAGATTTTTACCAATCCAAGACTTATCCAATGGATAATGCCCTGGAAAGCTTTCTTCAAAACGAACAATCTCTGGATTTTGCAAGGGAATATAGACTTTATTATCCAAAACTTTCCCACCATTTTCAGTAATATTTTGAAGAGCATGTTTCAATCCTATTTCATAGACATCATTTAGCGAGGTACTTGTATATTTAAAATCAATGTCTTCAATTTCGGTAAGTCCTTGTTTCCAAAAGGCAGGAATCGCTTGGTAGCCCAGCATTGCCCCCAAAATACCACCCGCAGAGGAAGGATTACAATCTGCATCTTGTCCGCAACGAGTCGTTATTTCCATCGTTTGTGTAAAGTCCCCTTTCCCATACAACAAGCCTAATACTACATAAGCGGAATTTATGGTTGCATCGATATTAAAAGGAGCAAAAACACCATCGGGACAACCAATATCATTTGTCCATTTTTGCTGTAACTCAAACCATGTTTGTTTCCAGTTATTTGGATATTGCTTATGCCAGCGAATTACGTCTGAAATACATTGATAATATTTGGACTGCTTCGGAATTGTCTTTAATGCCTCATTGACCACATAATTGATGTCGTTCGATACCAAAGCCAAAGAATACATCGCTCCTATATACACCCCACCATACCAGCCATCGCCATAGTTCATGATATGCCCAATTTTATCCGATATTTTAGAAGCAGTATTGGGCATACCTGGAGACATCAAACCTGCAAAATCAGCTTCAATCTGATAATCTATGCAGTCGGCATGGGGGTTATTCTGCCAATGACCTGACTGCGGGGGCATCATTCCATTTAAGATATTATACCTAGCCGCCTGATTGGCATGCCAAAGCATATATCCGGCATTGGCATACGCCTTGGCATGAGAAGCCACTGGGGCATTCAAACCCTCTCGCTCAAAGACTTCCACGAAGGTCAAATCCATGTATAAATCATCATAAATACCGGGATTACCCAACATAGATTTTTTCAGCAAACCATCGTACCAAGCAATTTTTTGATAGTCATTAATCATCGTGCCATTGAATTTGAATTCAACTGGAGCTCCAAATGTTACACCGATTGTTTGTCCTGCCCAACCACCCTTAATTTTATCTTTTAAAGCATCTTTGCTTATCGTGAATGATTTTTGAGCAATGCCTTCGAGCGAAAGGCAGAAAAAAAGTAATGATAAAAAGCCCAATTGAAGGGAAAGAAGGATTGTTTTTTTCATATTTATTGAATTTTAAAATTGAAATTTTGTAATTCATCAAATGTTGGAGCAGAAGACTGAGCCCCTAATTTTGTAACAGAAAGTGCCGCTGCCCGACAAGCAAAAGGAATGGCATCTACCAATGAATCATTTCGAGAAAGAGCAAAAACCAAAGCCCCATTGAATATATCTCCTGCCGCAGTTGTGTCTATTGCCATTACCTTGGGAGCGGAGAAAAGCATATAGGAAGTCCCATCCGAAAAAAACACCCCTTTTTCTCCCAAAGTGATAAGAAGATTTTTCAATCCCCTTGCATGAAACCACCGAGCAATTGCCTCCAAAGACTCCAGATTCGTATAAGCAATCCCTGCAATACTTTCAGCTTCATGTTGGTTGGGGGTCAGCAAATAAATCAAGCTCAAAAACGAAATATCAATTTTTACTGCTGGTGCAGGATTTAAAATAACTTTTGCCCCAATGCTATTGGCTTTTTCGATGCAATAATACACCGTTTCTAAGGGGATTTCTAACTGAAGCATCAATAAATCATGCTTAGTTATGACAGAAAAAACCTTTTCTAAATCATTTGGGCATAAAAAAGCATTTGCTCCAGAAGCTACCGAAATGCAATTTTGACCATTTTCATCCACCATTATCAAAGCTACTCCAGACGAAACATGCTTCTCTATTGTTATAAAATCGGTGCATATTCCAAGTGCTTGATATTCATCTATCGCTCGGTGTCCAAAAATATCGTCGCCAAGTTTACAGACAAAAACGAGATTTGCCCCTAATTTTGTGGCAGCAACAGCTTGATTCGCCCCTTTTCCACCAGCATTCATCAGGAATTCCCCTCCAATAACAGTTTCTCCAGGTGGAGGAATTTTAGTTCCTTTCACAACCATATCGGTATTGGAGCTACCAATGACAAAAATTTTATTGTTCAATGTTTTTTTATCCAAATTAAATACATTTTTATTATTTATCTTAGAAAAAATTGTGTTTTTAATTTACTAATTACCAAAGCATTAAGAAAGCAAAGTAGATTTTTGATGAAAAGACATATTTTACATAAATTTGACGCAATCATCCAAACCTCAACCAATCATTTTCATGAATACCTTGCATAAATTTTTAATTATTTCGCTGTTTTGTTTGTATCAGACATTTGCCCAAACAGCTCCAAAGCCATACGTGGTGATGGTTTCATTTGATGGATTCAGATATGATTATATTCAAAAATATCCTTGTCCAAATATTCAAGCATTTATCAAAAATGGAATAGCTGCCAAAAAAATGTTGCCGCAATTCCCAAGCAAAACTTTCCCAAATCATTACACTTTGGTTACGGGTTTGTATCCGGGGTCTCATGGCTTGGTCGATAATACATTTTATGACAAAGAAAGAGATACTTTTTATTCCATCAGACAAAGAGCCAAAGTAGAAGACCCTTATTATTATGGAGGGCTACCTATTTGGCAATTGGTACAGCAAAACGGCATGAAATCCGCCTCCTACTTTTGGGTTGGTTCGGAAGCTCCTATCGGTGGGCAATACCCTACTTATTACCATAAATTTGATGACAAAGTACCACATATTGATAGAATCAATGCTGTTTTTGATTGGCTCAAACTGCCCGACTCCGAACGCCCTCATTTGATGACCATCTATTTTTCGATGGTGGACACCCAAGGTCATGAATATGGCCCCGATAGCGAAGAAACCAAAAAGGCTGTCATGGAAGCAGATACGTTGGTCGGAAAATTAATGAGTGGATTGAATAAAATTGACTTGCCCGTTAATGTCATTTTAGTCTCTGACCACGGCATGTATGAAATGCAAAACGAAGCGAAATACTTTATTTATCAAGAGGATTTGTTGCAAGGACTATCAAAAGATGATTTTATTTTTGTCAATAATGGCACACACGCCAATATTTTTCTCAAAAATAAATCAAAAGAAGAGGAAATATTCAAATCGATTGCTGCCAGAGAAAACCATTTTAAGCTTTATAAAAAAGCAGATATTCCTGCCAAACTACACTTCAATACCCATCCTCGAATCGGTGATTTGTTTTTTGTAGTCGAGCCAGGTTATAGCATTTACTCCAAAGAAAGCCTTGCTAAAAGACCCGAAACCAGAAAAGTATGGGGAGTACACGGCTTTGACCCAAGTATCACCCCTGAGATGGGAGCGATTTTCTATGCCAATGGACCAAATATCAAACAAGGTAAAAAAATCCCTACCTTTGATAATATCCATGTTTATCCATTTATTGCCTCAATTTTGGGAATAAAAACACCCAAAATTGATGGAAATTCAAAAATTTTGAAAAAATACATAAAAAAATAAAACAATATTTCTGGCTGTTTGCGTGAGGTTTGGACGATAAATATTCCTTATTTTTGTATTAAAAGAGCAATATCTATTATTTATTTGACACAAACAGCCACTTATGATGATACGTCCAGCAACGATAATTGCATCGATGTAAAAATCAAATAAACGTATTATTCGTAAAAGAAGATTTTATTTATTAATTTTGCAGAAATTAAATCAGTTCTTTGAACACCTATGCTTAACAGACGCCTCATTCGGATACGTGCGATGCAAGCCCTTTTTGCTTATAAAAAAGCGGAAGGAGCCAATTTTCAATTAGCTTTAGACCTAATTGCCGACCATTTTTCACCTGATTTGAATTCGATGGAATTTCAAGATAAAGTGAAACTTGAACAACAAAAAAAAGAAGGACAAGCTTTATTAAAAGACAATTTTTCTCGTCAAAAAACATTAGATAGTAAACAAATTGACGAAAAGATTGTTCAAAATGTCCATGCTGCAAAAGATTTATTTTTATTCAAGAATCAAAAAGATTTTTTGCATTATTCGGAAAGAATGGTACTTGAGGCAGAGCAAGTCTATGACCTTTATCTACAAATATTATCTTTATTTATCGAACTCGCTGATAAAGCAGATACTGACCCATCGGTAAAAAATTCAAATAAATTTTCGGAAAATCAATTCATCAAAGCTCTCAAACAAGAGCGTACATTCGAGATTCAGTGTAATCGTCGGAGTGTAAATATTAGCCATGAGCAAGTATTTATTACGAAGCTTTACAGAGAGGCGATTCGCTCCAATGAGCGATTCAAGGCGTATATGGAGCAATCCCAGCCAAGTACAGAAGAGGAATTTGCTATCATCAAATATCTTCTCAAAAATATAATTTTGAAACACGATATTGCCAGAGAATTCTTCGAGAAGCAAGACCTCTATTGGTATGATGATATCGAAACCCTTCGTTCTGGTGTCTCTCATACATTCCAATCTGTCATCGATGAAGGAAGGATTATTATTGCTCAATTAGATGAAGCATGGCATGAGAAGAAAGAATTTTTAATAACACTATACAAAAAAACGATTCAAGAAACCAAAGAATTGGAAGAAATTTTGATTCCAAGACTAAAAAATTGGGACATCGAACGAATTGCCGAAACAGATTATATCTTATTAAAAATGGCGATTGTAGAGATGCTCAATTATCCAAGTATTCCGATAAAAGTTACCATTAATGAAATCATCGAAATTGCCAAAGAATATAGCACCCCTCAAAGCGGGCAGTTTATCAACGGGATATTGGATGGCGTTTCTAAAACATTAAAAGATTCAGGAAAAATTAGAAAAAGTGGCAGGGGAATGTTGGATAATAAATAATTTGAATTAACTTTAGGACAGAAAATAGATTCCAAATTTTAGGAAATTTAAAGAAATTAAACGCAATTTTCAACAATATGAGCAATTCGAGCAGAACTTTTATTGCATTTTTAGCAGGAGTCGCAACAGGGGCCGCCATCGGTGTTTTATATGCTCCTGACAAGGGAGAAGTGACAAGAGATAAATTGTCTTTCAGATTATCTAAATATCGTGAACAACTTCAAAAATTCATCTCAGACTTAATCGAAAGAGGGGACGAAGTAGCCATGGAAGTTGTTGGCGGCGATAGCACAGCCAGAGCCGAAGGGCAAAAGGTTGTCAGTGAAGCCCGTCAAAAAGCGGAAAGGCTATTGGAAGATGTGGAGTCATTAATGAATCAAATTAAATCTAAAAACTAAATTTTTTATTGTCTGTTTGATTAATCATGAAAAAAGTATTTTTAGCTCTAAGTTTCGGCGTTGTTATTGCAAGTCTTACTTTTTCTTGCAATCGTATCGAATCTCGTGATACCAGCTCTATGAGTAAACAAGATTCTTTGGAAGCCATCGCCAATGCACCCATCATCCAATTCGACAAAGAAGTGATTGATTTTGGTACAATCACAGAGGGGGATACGGTGCAGCATGAGTTTACTTTCAAAAATGTAGGTAAAAGTGCTCTTGAAATCAAAGATGTTCAGGTTCAGTGCGGCTGTACCATTGCTTCTAAACCTGACCAACCTGTGGGCATCGGACAAGCCTCCAAAATTATCGTTAAGTTTAATAGCAAAGGTAAAGTTGGAATCAATAAAAAATTCATCACTGTTTACTCTAATGCAGAGCCTTCTCAAAATGTGTTGGCATTCACGGCGGTTGTGAAAAGTAAAGAATAATCGACATTTATTTAGTAAAAAACAATTCAACTGATACAAAACAATGATACTATTACAAGCACAAGGCGGAAATGGGACTTTCTCCATCATCATGATGGTGGGAATGATAGCCATCTTTTACTTTTTCATGATTCGCCCTCAACAAAAAAAGGCTCAAGATCAGAAAAAAATGGTCGATGAATTGAAAGAAGGAGACGAGGTTGTTACCTTCGGTGGATTGCACGGAAAAGTAGTCGCAAAAGATGAAACAACCGTTACTTTATCTGCAGGTGGTGGGGCAAGATTAACTTTTGAAAAATCATCTATTTCAAGAAAAAAATAAAAAAAGGCTGTTCTTTGCAAAGAACAGCCTTTTTACTGGATTTTTGTGAGTAGTAAATTCCTCCTCTACCATGTCATTAGATACAACCAGACGCTCTCAAGCAACTCCTTTAAAAGATGCCATTGAATCTTTTCTAAGAACTTATGACCTCAAAACTAAGTTCAACGAAACCTATTTGATTGCTTTTTGGGAAAGAATGATGGGTTCGACAATTGCTTCGAGAACCAAGGAGATATATGTAAAAAATAGGATTTTATACCTAAAAATCGAATCCTCCCCACTTCGCCAAGAATTATTTATGGCAAAAACCAAATTAATTGACTTGATTAACAAAGATGTTGGCGATAGTGTCGTGGACGATATTGTATTTTTATAATAAAAAGGCATTGAACTAAAAATCCAATGCCTTTTTTATTTTCTTATTTCATAGTAACTGCAGACAATGCCAATATTTTAAATTCCGTTCGGCGGTTGGCTTGATGCTGGGCTTCATCACAGATGATTCCATCCGAACATTCATTCAACAATTCACTTTCGCCATATCCTTTTGATTTGACACGGGCAGTATCGATTCCTCTCGCCGCCAAATAATCTACTACTGCTCTTGCTCTATTTTCAGACAATTTTGTGTTAAAGACATCAGAAGAGCGACTATCGGTATGCGAACGAATTTCAATTTGCATCTCAGGATATTTTCGCAACAAAGGAATAAGTTTGGTTTCTAATTCTTTGGCAGCATCTGGACGAATGAAAAATTGTCCATAATTATAATAAATATTTTCTAACCTGAATATATCTCCCTCTCCTATCAATCCTAAATTTTGTTCATAAATTTTGTTCGATTTTTTTGAAGTAGTCACTTTTCCAAGATTTTCAGTATTTTCGGCATATTTGTCTTTTTTGGCAGAAACCAAATATTCCCCTTCCTTCCCTGTTTGGAATTCATACTTTCCATCTTTTCCCGTAATGACCAATTGTTTTGAGCCATCTTTGCTGTTTTCTAAGGTCACCAATGCCCCCTCGATAGGTTTTTGGTTTGCTTCCGACAAGATAGTACCTTTGACGAGCGGTGCCTTTGATTTTTCTAAAAACAATTTTATGTCGGTTTTGTTTTTCAAAGAAGTGGCAAAAGTCCCATAAGAAACCCCATTCGACTCATATCCTTCCTTCATTGCCTTAAATTCAAAATCAACACCTGCTTCCAAACAAACATTTACTTTCCCATCTGATGCCGTTTGGAATAAATCTCTATTTTGGCGATTTTTAACCAATCTTACCTCAGCCTTCTCGATTGGTTTTTTGGTTTCAGCATCATAGACATAAATATTTAATTGGCGGCAAGCATGCGTAAAAGCATAAATATTGTCATCTCCATAGCCTCTTTTACGATTGGAGCTAAAATAGCCAGAAGAGCGTTTTTCATCAGTAATCAAGCCAAAATCATCTTTTTCTGAATTAATTGGAGAGCCAAGATTTTGGACTTCACTCATCGGAATACCTTCTCTCATTTCGACATAAAATATATCAAGCCCACCCAAACCCTCGTGTCCGTCTGATGCAAAATACAAATTGCCGCTAGCATCTACAAAAGGGAACATTTCATTGCCTTCTGTATTAATTTCTCTGCCAAGATTGACCGGAGAGCCCCATTGACCATTGTTGTATTCGACTACATAAATATCTGTTCCTCCAAATCCTCCTGGCATATCCGAAACAAAATATAATTTTGAATTATCTGGTGTTAAGGCAGGATGCCCACACGAATAATTATCAGAATTAAAAGGTAACTCCACAATATTTCCCCAAGATTTATCTTTCTCACTTGCCTGATAAAGTTTCAACATACTCACCCCGGCATTATTTGTACGAGTCCTTCCTTTGCTATAATTATTTCGGGTAAATATGATTTTTTTATAATCTTTAAAAAAACTTACAGGGCCTTCGTGGTATTTACTATTGAGTGTTTTGCTAAATTGCTCAATTTTGGACAATTCTTTACTTTCATTCGATTCATTTTTTTCATTCGAATGGTCGCCCGCCAAACCACCAACTTGTTTATTTATCTGTAAATTATCTTTTCTCAAAATGCTTGTATCAGGAAACATGAACAAATCCAGAAAAGGTGTTTGATTTTGCATAAAAACCCTTTTGATTAGCCCACTTTCATCTCTTGAAGAAACGAAGACCAAACCATTTTTATAAAACATCGGACTAAAATCTGCTTGCCTAGAATTTAAGATGTGTAAATATTCTATTCTATAAGTAGAAGAATCTTGGAAAAATCGACCATGATCCATATAAGCCACCGTAAATTTACGCCCTC
>JACCEA010118721.1_pt1 | contig 11365 bp, 5 predicted proteins | sample 7449851 | NCBI WGS metagenome assembly JACCEA01 (sample SAMN15323453, study PRJNA562643) | freshwater metagenome | isolation source: river surface water | place: USA:Blue River Watershed | collected 2017-08-18 | reverse complement strand
TGGCCTTGCCAAACCTGGGCTCGCATGCCTGCGGGCAGTGTATAGTCAGTAAAAACGGGCGTAAATGGCGCGATGTTTTATTTAAAAACAGGGCATGTGGCGTGACAGATCGCAGCCAAACTATCGCCATTATCGGTGCAGGGCTCAGTGGCCTTTATGCTGCCTATTTACTGCAACAGCAGGGGTATCATCATTTTCAAGTGTTTGAGGCCAGAGCTAAACCGGGTGGCCGTATTGCGAGCTTTAGTCCTGCGGCCGCTGGTTATTCAGATTCGGGTCATTTTGATTCGAGCCAATCTAATTTGAGGCATTTTGATCTAGGGCCTACGTGGTACTGGCCAGAATTACAACCCGAATTCCATCAGTTGATTGCTGAGTTGGGATTAACCTCATTTCGACAACAAGATGACGGCGATCTGTTGGTCGACGCAGCGGGCGGTCGCGGTGTCATGCGCTATGCAGGGTATCGTAATGAATTGCTCACATTGCGCCTGCAAGGTGGTATGTTTGCGCTCATTTCCGCGTTACTGGCCAAAATTCCTGCGGATAAAATTGCCTATCAGCAGGTGGTCAGAGCCATTGCCCTTGAAGCGCAGCAAGTGAAGTTGACTTGGCAGAGCTCGACGCCTGATCAATCTGAAAATACCAAGCAACCCGATGTTCACGCAGTAAACCAAAGTGAGCACATGCCAGAGCAAGCGGTGGTGCATGCCAGTTTGTTTGACAAGGTGATTGTTGCAATGCCGCCGCGTTTGCTCGCAAGTACCATCGACTTTTCACCGGCTTTACCGGCAAGTTTGCAGCAAGCTTGGCAGCAGACGGCCACGTGGATGGCACCTCATGCTAAATTTGTTGCTGTCTATGAGACTGCTTTCTGGCGTGCTGAAGGTCTTTCTGGCGCGGCGCGCAGCCAAGTAGGGCCGATGGTTGAACTTCATGATGCAAGTTTGCCGCAAGGCGCTGCGGCATTATTTGGTTTTATTGGCATCCCCGCAGGTATGCGTGCGCAAATGGGCGAGCAGCAATTAAAGGCACAATGCCAAGCGCAGTTGATCCGCTTATTTGGGGAACAAGCCGCCAAACCGCTCGCCATCGCTCTCCAAGATTGGGCGGCAGAAGCGTTTACTGCGACACACCAAGATAGGTTGGCAACCCCAACGCATCCTGAAGCCCCCGAATGGCAAGTACGGCAAAGTCCTTGGCAACATAAACTTGTAGCAGCTGGCAGCGAGTGGTCAACCCGTTATGCAGGGTATTTGGCGGGGTGCATTGATGCCGCAACTCGGGCGGTGAACGCTGTCACCAAAGCCTAAAACTAATGCAGGCTTGTTGTTACTTTTCTCTAAACCTGGACAGCCACTTTTTAAATTGTGGCTTGCCCTGTTTAGTCACACAGGCGCTGGCAGGCGAACCCAATAAAAACGGCCCGGATGGGCCGTTTGAGCAAGAGTGGTTATTTTGCTGAGATCCAATCAATGGCTATCTCAGTGCAGCGGTTAGTCAGCGATTTGCGTCGCTTTACTGAGGCGACGTCGACCAAGCGCGACCATGACTAACAGTCCAATCCAAGCTGCAGATATGCCACCGCCTGATTTTTTCGGCTCAGCCACAACGGGTGGTACCGGGTCAACGATATTCACCCCAGGGGTTACTGTCAGTTTAAACTGAGTACTGGCTTGATCGGATGGGTTTAACTGATCTGCCACCGTGACGGTCACTGTCGTTTCGCCTTCAAAATTTTTGCCAGGCGTTAGATCAATGGTTGCCCCTGAATCAGTCTGCTGAACGACTGCAGTGACATTGGCACCGCTGACCGTAACTTTATTCGGCATCCCTTCGGCATCATGATATTGCACAGGGATCCCCTTCAGTTGTGTATTCTCGACCACAGTTTGATCGGCAATTGCATAGACTTTGATATTGCCAGCCACTGCAACCGGGCTACTGAAAGTCCGACTTCCCATGCCACTGACTGCACTTTGTAACGTCACAGCCAAATCTTTCCCTGCCGCGGTTTCGGCGACTCGAACTTGGAAATTGATATCAAAGGCGGTGGCTTCTGGACCGGTATAGTCATAACAAACCACTAAGTCTTTGCTTAATTTCGATTGTATGTCGTTGTATGCAAAGGCTTTACCTCCTTCAAACTGCCATGGGTAGCCAAAGATGTCCAAAGCACCGTAGTGGCCATGCACGCCGATTGAGCCTTTGTCTGCATCCTCTGCGAAATTCAAATCGCCATAAGCCATCATGATTTCATATTGGCCATCGGCAAACCGAGTCCGTGGGTTCAGGATCAAGTTGAAGTTAAAGCGTTCTGCTGATTCACTTTCTTTGGTGACTCCGCCCCAAGTCACGGTGAACTCTTCTGAGCGCGCATTGACCCATTCGATGATTAAATCATCGGTATTCGCCGCATAGCCGATCACCATGCCAGACGTTGCCGCCGCATCTCCCCACACGACATTGAGTGGCGTGCCTAAAGCGCTGACCCGTTGCTGCTCCCAAGTGAAATCTAACAAGCTGCCTTTCCACATCACTCCAATCATTGGCGTGTAAGGTGAGCTATAGTACGGGAATTTCTGGTGGAACAATGGCATGCCAGCCCATGGATCTAAGGAGACCCAGCCTTGCGGTGATACTTTGATTTCTGGATAAGTTTGGTTGGCATCATTGTTGTAGAGTGCCAAGCCTTTATCCCAGAAATACCCCAAAGGCACGGTAAAGCGACTATCCGTCCATTCGAGGGCTGAACCACCAAAGTCTGGAGTTAACCCCAATGTTTTGACTAAACCAACGAAGCCGCCTTGGCTTGAGCCTGCTTGGCTGTTGTAGATTGGCGTGCGGCACATTGCATCGGTTTGACTGTTGGTCACCTTGTAATCGCGAGGCCAGAATTCAGAGTTTTTCTGAATGCCTTTTAATGACCAGCTGTTGTTTTGGATCCTTAAGTTTTTGGCCATTTCCGCTTGGCTAACCACAACAGAGCCAGGCACTAGGGTTAAACCTGCGGGCAGGGCGGCGGTTAAATCCAAGGTGCGATCGGCACCGCTATTATTGGCTTGCACTTGGACACTGACATCCAAAATATCGCCACCTTTGGCTCGAGTTTGACTGACTGCCACACTGACATCATCTAAACCGCGCGTCAGTTTCACAGGGACAAAACCTACTTTGCCTGGGGCTGATTCAGGACCCACATCAAAACCAGCATAAGCGACATCACCCGGTTGCATATTGCTGAGGTTCCAGCCCAAGTCGATAGCGACAGGAGTGCCGTCGGTGTTTGCTGGGCCCTGCACCGTGAGTGCTTTGTTATTTTGGCTGACCACTGCGGTGGCAACTTGATAGCTATCGGTGATATTGATTTCTTCAAAGTCGGCGGAGCCGGTGCGAACGTTGCTATAGGCAATCCAATAATTCCCTGCATCAGGGTTGGTAATGCTGCAATAGTTGAGTTCGATTTCGGTATTGGACTGGCAAAGCAGTTCTTCGGCTGGATCGGCTTTACCATTGCCATTGGTATCGCGTCCGAGATAAATAGTCAGCCAGCCCCGACGCCAATTTTCAGTGGTGGTGGTTGCGCTATTTTCTAGAACTTCGGTCACTAAGCGGGCAGTGTTAGCCGGCACATTAACAAACTGGAATTTGACGTTGCCATGCGATAAATCGTTATCATCAATAAATGGGATATGGTCGATGTCTTGCGGCAAGGTCAACGTTTGCAAATCGGCCTTCACAGGGCCAAAACCCCGATAAGTAATTTTCGACATAGCGGGTAAGGCGGCGTCATTTAACCGATAGGAACCTTGGTCACGATTAACGGTGACATTCAGGGTTTTTGGCAATGGACCTTTATCAAAGTTAATGGAGACTGGCCAATGAGCTGATGAAATCCCTGCCTGTTGTGGCGTGAAGCGCACATGAGTCCACAGTTCGATTTCTTCATTACTGTTGACATGCAAACGGGCATCACGGCGGAATTGGCTATCCGTTAAATCTGCACGGATAGTCACCACTTGGCTTTGACCGGCTTTGAGACTAAACATCGCAGGTTGAATGTCCATTTTCACACCGTTGATGGCAATCTCGCCTTCGAAAGTTGACCAGCGGTCAAACATCACCGGATCGGCGCTGACATTCCAACTACCGTCGCGTGTCGCTTTCACGGTTCGCGTCCAAGTACAGATATCGCGGCAATTGTTATTGACCAGTTGCGGGAGGTTTAATTGCTTCACGTCACCGCCATTACGCGGGTTGGCCATCAGGAAATTGGCTGCGGTTTCATCCATCACCAATCCCGCATCAATCGCCGCTTTGACATCAACCCGACCAGCGCCAGCTCGATAATGCCGTGCTGGATGACCGACAGGATTCCATTCGGTTACATCGCGACGCACGGTTTCGACGGATGACATCATCAAGGCTGATTGTACTTCTGCGGCGGTCCAAGTCGGATGCGCTTGTCGAACTAACGCCATAGCGCCGGCGATATGTGGGCTCGACATGGACGTGCCGCTTAAAATGCCCCAATCGGAGGACAAAGCGCTGCCTGGATTAAACGGATGTTCATCGGCAAAGGGCGCAAAAATATCCACGCCCGGCCCAGTAATATGCGGCACGAGATGACCGAGGTAGGTCGATGAAGGGCCGCGTGAGGAAAAATCCGCCAAGATATCGCCTTTGCTGGCATCGATTTTGGCAGTAATTTCGCTGGCTGGAATGCGAATGCTGTGATCGCTGCCACCATCTGCCAGCCAACTTAATAACGCAGCGCCATCCCAACTTTGTAGCTGGATACCAGGCAGTGGGTAGGTATCGTTGACAATCTCATCATTATCATCCGGATAACCAGCGTTGATCAGAATGAAGCCACCCGCACCACCAGCCAACACATTGTAGGCTTTTTGCACGCGAGCGACGACGCCGCGCTTACAGATGACGACTTGATCTGCGCTAAAAGTGCCGGGAGCAAAGGGCTCAGCACACAATTCATCGCCCTTGCTGGCGGCAGTCACCAATGCACCTGTCACGCCAGTGGCCGACATGCCACCAATTTGGGTGTAACTTTGTGCGGGGAAATCAGGAGGCGTAGAAGCCCCGCCAGTCAGTTCAATTTGACGTTTGGCGATATCCAGCACGCGATCGTGGGTACTGGCTGCGACCACCATCGACCAAGGGGCCGAATGGCCTAACGTATAAAATGCACTGCCGAAGTTTCCGGCAGAAGCAGATAAACTGATCCCTGCTTCGCGCGCGGATAAAAATGCGAGCTCAGTCGCATCTTCCCATGGGAATCGCTCGGCACCACCAATCGAGAAGTTAATCACATCGACTTGATCGGCAATGGCTTGGTCGATCGCTTTAACGACGGCTTCTGTGGGACAGCCGCCATCGGGGATACAGACTTGGTAAGCAATGATGTTGGCGCGAGGGGCGACCCCAGATACTTTCGGAAAGAAAAAACCAGTGTTAATACCATCGCCATCGCCCAAGGAGGCGCCTTGCAGCGGGACATTGAATTGCACGTTGCCTGCAGCCGTGCCTGCGGTGTGGCTACCATGGCCATTGTAGTCTTCGCCACTTGGCGGGCGGAGTGGGGCGAAATCATTGGTGATCACTGGCCAACTCCAAACGCCAATCAGTTTGTTGTTGCAAGTTACTGTGCCTTTCAGACAATCACCTAAAAAATTGCCATCGCCCAATGGATTTTGTACTTCATAACCATCAGCACCGACGGCCGCGAATGACGGGTGATCACTATTGATGCCGGTATCGAGGATCCCGACCACCATCCCTTCACCTTGATAAGGCAAGCCGGTGGGTGTTTGGCCTTGCCAAACTTTATCGGCACTAATGAAACTCGGTCCGCGATCGGATTGAATTTTGAGCATTTCAGAGCGTTGCACAAATTCAACCTCTGGTAATGCGGCAATCGACTTGGCCTCGTCTTGCGTCAGCTCTAAGGAAAAACCGTTCACAGCATTTTGAAAACGCACTCGGACGTCAGTGTCGATACCGAAATTATTGATTTGCGTGAGCACTTGCTCTTGCTTGCCCTGCAGGTACTCTTGATAGTTTTCGACGCGACGTTCGAGCTCATTGGCGAACCCTAAACTTTGGGCGCCTTGTTGCAGCCATTTATTCAGGCCTGAGGTTTGCGCTTCTTGCGCGAGCACCATGCTCTTCGCTGTGGCCTCCAATCCTTTGATCCGGCCATCGTAGGTGGCGACTGGCAAATCGCGTAACCGAACGATGTACACATCTTTCCCACTGCGCGGGCCTTCGTCGACAAATTTGGCGCGACTTGAAGCAGGGCGGACTTGCTGGTTAATACCGCCTGGTCGGCCTTGCCGGGTGACTTGCTGTTGATTGGCTTGAGTGCCTACCCGTTGATTGGCGTATTTTTGTAACTCGGCCATCTGGATTTGCTGCACTGAACCCTGTGGGATCGCCACGGCATTTGCCGCTCCCACAGCACAAAGCGCACTCGCCAGCATGACTGTGAGCTGTCTTAATTTGAACATGGTGTCGTTCCTTTGGATCTCTGATTTTGCTCGGACATGTGCTGTTTTTTTGTGATGTCTGTGCAGCACGCAGCAGCGCAGACACTGGCAGTGACGATAAATTGTTCAACTTTGGAACACCAATGCTTCCCTGTACAAAAGTGTACAAGCCGAAATAATTCGAGATTATTGCTATAAAAATAAATGACTTAGGTCGTGGTTGTGCATTTCAAAATGCGAGGAGCGTTCAGCGCAATGTGCTGAGAACGGGTTCGCGGGGCGCTGTGATTGCAATTGATGCCAGCCCCACACTAAAACGACAGTAGCAGCCAGCTGCACTGATCTGTCGTTTATTGCTGGCTGGTTATATGGATGGTTATGTCTATTGGTGGATGGTGATATCGAATCGAACGAGCGCGGCGTTGGTCGATTTGGCGTGCGGTTGCTCGCTTTGCTCTGCTGGGGCATGAGGCAGAGGGTCGGAGTGCGCAGTAATAACTCCGCCATGCAATTCGACAATCGATTTAACGATGGCAAGGCCCAACCCTGCGCCTTCCCCTTGTCGTTGTCTCGAAGGGTCAATCCGATAGAAACGGTCAAACAAACGCGCCAAGTGCCCGGGTGAAATTGCATCGCCCTCATTTTGTACACTCAGCCGCCAAACTTGAGCATCATAAGTCATGGCGACCAGAATGGTTGTTCCCGCTTTGGCATGACGGATGGCGTTCGACAATAAATTGGAAAATGCGCGGCGTAGCATGTCTTTATCACCCAGTAACTGCGGAGCTTGGCCGGATAACACGAGAGTCAGCTGTTTTTCCTCGGCTAACGACTCAAAAAACTCAAAGACCACTTGCATCTCTTGGCGTAAATCTAAGGGTTTGAATTGGGGATGGATCAGGCCATGATCTGTTTTCGCCAGCCATAACATATCACTGACCATGGCGGCCAAACGCTCTTGCTCTTCCAAATTAGAATAGAGTAAATCCCGATATTCTTGGCTGTTGCGGTCTTTATTCAAACTCACCTGAGTTTGCGTAATCATATTCGTCAGCGGAGTGCGCAGTTCATGGGCGATGTCTGCAGAGAAATTCGCAAGTTGCGCGAAGCTTTGTTCGAGACGACTCATCATTTGATTAAATGATGTCACCAAATCACTAAGTTCGGCAGGTGTTGCATGGGGATCCAGTTGTAATTGCAGCCGATCGGCACGCACTTGGGCAATATCATCGGAAAATTGTCGTAACGGCGCTAAACCCTGACGCACGCCAAGCCAAGCCGCAAATAAGGTGAACACTACGGAACCCGCCACTGTTAACCACAAGGCGTCGTTAAATTGATGCAGGAAATGCAGATGGAAATCGATTTCTGCTGCCACCGCAATCCGCTGATTGGCAGGCCCAGCAAGCACTGTCCCGCGGAAGGTTTTTTGGCCAGCTTGCCAACTCGTCATGGCATGAGGGTCTACTGATGCTTGCGGCGATACTTCCGCCAATAACCAAGCGAGGTCGCTGCCGGGGCTGGTATACAAGGTTTGATCTAAGGCTTGCACTTGAAAATAAACCCCATGGTGGCCAACCACCGCAAGGGCTAAGGCTTCAGGTAATTGGCTTTGGCTCAGAGTGTTTTTTTGCAAAATCTTGCGCACTGAATCGCCGACCACTTGCAATTCTTCGGCATCTTGTTCCGCAAAATGTTGTTTTATCGATTGTTGCAGCAAACTGCCGAGCACCACGCTGCATAAAAACACGGCGATGGCGACAAATAACATCACGCGACTAGCCAGCGACATCGGCGGCCGTTGTTTGTTGCTTTCTGGCTTGGGTTGCTGCGTGGGTGGCACTGCTGGCGGTTTAGACAATTCGTTCATCATGATGTTCTGCTGGTAAAGTGGGCGCTTCAATTTTGTAGCCCATGCCGCGCACGGTATGGATCAGTTTTTGCGTAAAATCATCATCGACTTTGCCGCGCAGGCGACGGATCGCCACATCAATCACATTGGTGTCGGAATCAAAATTCATATCCCAGATTTGCGAGGCAATCAGTGAACGCGGCAATACTTCGCCTTCGCGGCGCATCAGTAATTCCAACAAGGCAAATTCCTTTTGCGTGAGCACAATTTTTTTGCCCTGCCGGACTGCTTGTCGCTTGGTCAGATCCAAGACTAAATCACTAATTTGTAGGCGTTGAATGGCAGGTTGTGACGCGCCTCGACGCAATAAAGTGCGTGCTCTGGCCAATAACTCATTAAACGCGAACGGTTTGACTAGGTAATCGTCGGCGCCGAACTCTAGCCCGCGCACCCGGTCATCGACGGTGTCGAGCGCACTTAAAAACAACACAGGCGTCATGTTGCCCGCTTCTCGGATGGACTGCACAATGCGCAGGCCGCTGACATCAGGTAGCATGATGTCTAGGATTAATAAAGCGAAGGATTCGGTCATCGCTAAATGAAAACCGTCCAGACCATTACGGACTAACGTGACATTAAAGCCCGCTTCACAGAGACCTTGTTTTAAGTAATCGCCGGTTTTTACTTCATCTTCGACAATCAAAATCCGCATCAATCGTTCCTTCAATGAGCCTCACCGCTGGCGAGGTTGGCATTGGCTACCGTCTGCTATGACCCATCATACAGGGCTAAACGTTCAGTCAGATGACCTGAAGATTACAACATTGTCATCTTGAAGTCATGGTTGCGACAGCCTGCCTTTTTTAACATGGGTATATTGGCAATAGCAGCAATTAAAATTTGAGAGAGAATAGGATGCGACAACAGCGCCCAAGTCCAACTAGTACTCAGCAAAGTCGACTGTGGCAGAAGCTCGTCGGTGTGGTCATGGTTTGGCTCCTTCCCCAGCTTTCAGGTCCAGCCTTTGCTCATTCTGGGCATGATGAAGCGCCCATCAAATTGGCAGTCCTGCCAGCCTCATCGCAACAATTGCAAGTGCGTGGCAGTACCCATTCTGAGACTTTTGAAGTTGTTTTGGTGTGGCAGCCGACGGATCCCAAGCATGACGATGCAACCTCAAAGCACTCGAGTCCCGATGCACAAGCCAAAGACACCGCACAGACCACAGGCACTCTACAGATTTATTTAGATGACTACGCCACCAATCAGGCCGTGCAAGGTGCCACTATCGAAGTGACGGCCAGCAACACTTCAGGCCATGCCAAAGAAATTGCTGCCGGACTCTATCAAATCGACATGCCACTCGCTGAGCGCGAAGCTTTGACTTTATTAGTGCAAGCAGGTGAGCAAATGGATTTACTGGCGGTGGATTTAGCCAAGCCGCAATCGACCAAGGCCGAGCCTCATGCGCATGGTTATCTTGAAGATTTTCCAGCGTACTGGCCGAGTTGGTTAACGGCTGTCATTGGCTTTGGATTATTGGTTTTGTTGGGATTATGGCAGCGCAAACAATTGTTGGCATGGGTAAGGGGAGCTTAAGTATGTTGTACAACGCCTGGTGCAAAATGTGGCTGTCCGCAAAGTTGTTGAAGTTGTCCGACATGACGCAGAAAGTGGCTGTCCGCAAAGTTTCTGAAAAGTGGCTGTCCGCAAAGTTGATTGAAAAGTGGCTGTCCGCAAAGTTGATTCAAAAGTTAGGCAACAGCTTGGCAATCCCCATGCTGGCATTGACGCTGAATGCCGAAGTGTTAGCGCATGGCACGCCGCTGACCGAGGCGGCACCGACTGCAGATGCATCGCAGCAAGCGACACCGCGCCGCTTGGCCGATGGCCAATTATTTTTTCCAAAAGAGCTGCAACGGCATTTTGCTATTCGCACAGCACTTGTGCAAATGGCTGACCATCAACTGAGCCTGCGCTTGCAAGCGCGAGTGATTGCCGATCCACGCGCCAAAGGCGTGGTGCAATCGAGCCAATTGGCCAGAGTCGTTGCACCGGCCGAGGGCATGCCGCTGCCTGGACAGGCGGTGACTGAGGGGCAAATTTTGGCTTGGTTGCAACCAGTTGATACGGCCATTGAACAAGGCAATCAACAGGCCTTATTAGCGGAATTAGATGCGCTCATTCGTATCACTCGTGACCGAGTTCAGCGTTTTACCAGGCTTGCCAGTGCAGTGCCAAAGGCCGAATTAGAAACCGCGCAAACTGAATTGAAAGCGTTGGAACGTCGGCGTGACCATGTCAAACAAAGTGTCAATCAAGCCATGCCAGTGCTGGCCGCAACTTCGGGAGTGATCAGCCAAACTCGGGTGAGTGCAGGTGAAATCGTCGAGCCAAAACAAGTGTTGTTCGAGTTACATAATCCAACTCAGTTATGGGTGGAGGCCAAAGCTTTTGCCGTGCCACAGGGGCTGCAACCTTCGCAGCAAGTCAGTGCGATGACGCTAGCAAAGCAACCGCTTGTGCTCAATTATATCGGCCACAGTTCGGCCATGGTGCAACAGAGTTTAGCGGTTTGGTTCACGGTACAGCCAGAGCTGACAGCAAAGCTCGTCACAGAGCAACCGCTCGAAGTGTTCTTGCCGATGGGGGAAGTGAAAACTGGCTTGGCGGTCGCCAAAACTGCGTTGCTGAAATTGGACGACGGCCAGCAAGCCTTGTGGGTGCACACTGAGCCAGAGCTATTTCAGTTAGTGCGCGTGAGTACCGCGCCGTTAGATGCAGAGCATGTCTGGGTGTCGTCAGGCTTAAACGCAGGCAGTCGCGTGGTCACCCAAGGCTCAGCTTTGTTAGCTCAGGTGAGGTAAGCGATGTTTAACTGGCTAATCAGTAACAGTTTACGCCAACGACTTTTGGTGCTTGGCGTTGCGCTAGCACTCACAATTGCAGGGTATGTCGCGGTGCAACAAAGCGCCGTGGATGTATTTCCAGATTTAAATAAACCCAC
>JACCEA012257433.1_pt1 | contig 11366 bp, 9 predicted proteins | sample 7449851 | NCBI WGS metagenome assembly JACCEA01 (sample SAMN15323453, study PRJNA562643) | freshwater metagenome | isolation source: river surface water | place: USA:Blue River Watershed | collected 2017-08-18 | reverse complement strand
ATGCCAACGGAAACATCCGGTTTATTAGGCCCCGTGACTTATGAACGTATAAAATAGACTACTATGAAAATTGCAGGAAAAGTATTTTTGGTAACAGGTGCCGGCAGTGGCATGGGGCGCGAGATGGCGCATCAAATTATTGCAAGGGGTGGTAAAGTCGCGGGCTTGGATATTCACTTGCCCCAATTACTGGAAACGCAAAAGATTTGTGCTGCGACGGCGGCTACTTTTCTGGCGGTGGAAGTAGATATTACAGATCGAAGCAAAGTGCTGACTTTGCCAGAACAGGTGATTAAGCAATTTGGTCAAATCGATGGCATCATCAATAATGCGGGGATTATTCAACCCTTTGTGAAAGTGAATGACTTGACATTTGAACAAGTGGACCGTGTAATGAATGTGAATTTCTATGGTTGCGTGAATGTAACGAAAGCTTTTTTGCCTCATTTATTAGAACGACCTGAGGCACATATTGTCAATATTTCCAGCATGGGTGGATTCCTACCTGTTCCTGGCCAAAGTATCTATGGGTCAGCGAAAGCGGCGGTTAAATTATTCACGGAGGGCCTGTATGCGGAATTAAAGGAAACTTCTGTTCGTGTGTCGGTGGTTTTCCCGGGCGCGATTGCAACGAATATTACTACGAATTCGGGAATTACAATGCCAAAAAGTTCTGGCGGAGAATCATCGGGTATGACCGCAATGCCAGCAAACGAAGCGGCACGTATTATTTTACATGGAATGGAAACGGATCAGTACCGAATTTTAGTTGGGTCTGATTCCAAATTCATGGATTTCTTGTGCCGACTAGCTCCTGAATTTGCTACGAATTTTATTCGTAAAAAGATGAAGGCTTTGTTAGGCTAAATAATCAGTTTCTTGGATTTCGATTATAAGTTCTCAGGCGGTTTTTTTCATTTCTCCGCACTACCTTTGCCAAACCTTGGAGGATTGGCAAAGGTAAGGGGTTAGGCCGTAAAAGTCTCCACCATTGTTAGCGCACGATCAATAATCTGATGCATGTCATAGTACTTGTATTCGCCTAATCGGCCGCCGAAAAATACATCTGATTCTTGATCGGCTAATGCCCTATATTGTTTGAATAATTCATTATTCGGCAGGTCATTCACCGGATAATAAGGCTCCGTCACATCCGCCTGATAAGGCTCTGGATATTCGTAACTAATCCAGGTACTCGGTGTCTCATTAAATTCGAAATGCTTGTGTTCAATAATACGCGTATAAGGAATTTCTGCCTCCGTATAATTCATGACGGCAACACCCTGATGATTAGGATATTCATGTTTGACATGGTCAAAACGCGTGGTTTTGTATTCTAATTTTCCATGTTGATATCCAAAATACGAGTCAATCGGCCCGGTGTAAATCACCTTTTTGGCCAGCGAATTATAGGTCGATTTATTGGCCAAATAATCCACATTCAATTGCACCTCGATGCCCTCTAATAATTTTTCAAAGATCTGCGTATAACCACCCTCAGGAATGCCTTGGTAACGGTCATTAAAGTAATTTGTGTCAAAGGTAAAACGCACCGGCAAACGCTTGATGATTTCCTTTGGAAGTTCTTTCGGGTCCTTCATCCATTGTTTTGCCGTGTAGCCCTTGATGAGTTTTTCGTAGATATCTTTGCCAACTAATTTGATAGCCTGCTCTTCCAAGTTTTGGGGTTCGCCTACGATGTCTTTTCCTTGTTCTGCGATGATTTTTTGAGCTTCCGCTGGTGTATTAACATTCCACAATTGGTTGAATGTCCACATGTTGAAGGGTAAAGCAAATAATTCCCCCTTGTAATTGGCAATCGGCCGGTTCGTATAATGATTAAACTTCGCATATTGATTGATCCAATTCCAAACCTTCTCGTTCGATGTATGAAATATGTGCGCCCCATACACATGCAAATGGATATCGTCGCGCTTTTCAGTATAGCAATTTCCGCCGATGTGATCTCGCTTTTCTATGACGAGACAAGAATAACCCTGATTTGTTAATTCTCTCGCACAAATACTGCCGAAGAATCCGGCGCCAACAATCAGAAAATCATAGGGTTTTTGCATGAACAAGGGTTAATTTGGGCTACAAAATTAGCTATTTTTCACAGGCTTTCTCTAAATCTGCAATAATGAATTTTGACATTTGTAAAAAGGCATATGTTGCTTTAGGTGCTGTCTCTGGATTTGACATGAATTTACCCAAACAACTCGGGACAATCTGCCACGAAACGCTATAGCGGTCCTTGAGCCAGCCACATTTTCCAGGCTGCCCGCCCGCGGATAAATGATCCCAATAATAATCGATTTCTTCCTGTGTGTCAACAACAACGACATGTGAAACCCCTTCATTAAACTGAAATGCATGCATGTGCGAGCTGTCCATCGCGCCAAAAGCCTGCTTGTTCAATAAGAACTGTGCATAACTCAAATGCTCAGCCGTATCTGTACCCCCTTCCCCATAGGGGCTTATAAGAATAGTTTGAGAATCAGGAAATATCCCCGTATAAAAAGCAATAGCTTCTGCCGCCTTCCCATTATTTTCGCCCGTAAACATCATGTTGGGATAGAGTTTGTCACCACTTTTGTGGTCCAACATCAATTGCCAATTCACGCCAAAGCGATCAGCGACCCAGCCATATTTGCTACTCCATGGATAGGTATTTAGCGGCATCATAATATTTCCACCTTCGATTAGACTAGCCCAAATGCGATCGATTTCTTCCTCGTTTTCCGCATTATAAAAAAAAGAAATGGATGGATTGATTTTGAACTCAGGCCCCCCATTCAAATGCATAAATCGCTTGCCGGCTAAGGTATAATTCACCGTAAAAGGATTTTCGGAAATGAGTTCGATATCGGGGAATACCGATTGGTAAAATGAAAATGCTTCTTTCGCTTGTTTATCAAACCATAAGCAGGTCATGATGGGGTGGGTCATATCTTTTTTGCTTTAAAACTCCAGGTAAATGTAAATTCGGCTACTATTATGCCATCCTGATTTTTTCCGATGGACTTTGAAATTAACTTGACTCCTTCGCCTGTTTTGACCGTTTCTTCTACGGCGGCTTCCATGGCTTTGCCATCTTCGCAGGTAAAAAAGATTGTTCCTGTAGCCTTTTTGACGAAATGTGCCTCCACTTTTTCTACTAACATGCTCACAGCTGGGTTCCGCTTGTGCACTTGGGCATAGGCCAGCATCCCACTGCTCATTTCGGCAGCCATGGCTTCAACTGCGAAGTACATCGACCGAAAAGGATTTTGGTTAAACCAAGATAATTTGACTCGAACAACACAAGATTCTACATCAAAATGTTGAATGTTTAATCCCGCCCAAAAAGCGGCGGATAAGTTTTTCAGAATAAAAAACTTAAATAAAACCGAATTCGTTATCGTTCGCTTAAACTCGTTGAATTGGGGATTCATACGTTCGTATTTAGGAGGATAAATGTAGCGGTTTTCGCTGCATTATAAAAGAGCAACATCAATTAAGAGCAAGGCTCATTTCTCTTCTTTAAAACCGGGCCTTTCATGCCAATGAAAAATCAGCGCTGCGCTAATAGACATACGGAATCAACGCCTTAACCTTTTTGGCATAATCTGCATAGGCTTGCCCAAAATGATTTCGAAGTTTACGTTCTTCCAATTTACTTCCGATAAGGATGTAGAGATAACTGACCAACAAAATCAACAACATGCTCAGGCTTGGAAATAGCAGAAATAATCCGCCAATCAACCAGATGCTCGCAAAATACAGCGGATGCCTAACGTAAGCATACATCCCTGTTGTGACCAATGCCGCGTCCCCCTCCGGTTTTAAGCCGAGAAACTCAGCCATACTGAACGACTGAAAGGCCTTTCGCATAAAATATAGGCCTACTAAACTGAGTATATATCCAATTAGTTGATGATAAGGAATGTGGAAAAGGTCCGTTGGGGAAAGACTAAAATAAAGTAATATACTCAGCCCAATCATGGCAATCACGTTATAAACAATTCGATAGTACTTAAAAAGAACAGGAATGTGTTCATGCACCTTGTCTTTCACCCAGCGACTGGCTAAGACGCTGTGCAGGATGAAATAAGCAAGCCAAGCAAAGATGAGTAATGCCATGAAGAGTCGTTTTGACATGTCAAAACTACAAAAATCTCCTTCGATTACTCTTTAATAATGGAAAGGATTTGATTAACTCCCATGTAGCGATGGTGAAAAAAGTATTTCCCAGCTCGGAAACGATCAAATCCGGTCAATTGGAATGATTGTACAAAAGCGGGATAATAGCTTTCCCAAACAAGCTCACCCAAGGCATTGTAAATTTGAACATGAGACGGTAATGTTGTCATTTCTTCTAAACGAACATCCAACTTATCATGAAATGGATTGGGGGCAACTTGGAGCTGAATGGTTTTCGTGGCCGCCACGATTTCCTTTTTGTACAGGGGAGCAAGACCCCCTTGAAATTGCGGTTGCTTGAATCCTTGATGGATCACCATTTTTCCATTCTTGCCCGTGCCAATTGCGGAGCTCGACTGGCCAATAATTTGAGAATAATATACCCCTTTTATTTGACCGCTGCTTGCGCCATTCGCGGTCGAAATAATTTTTAGTTTTTGACCAAAACTTGAAAAAGCCAACAGGCAAAATAGAAATGTTATCCGCATCTTGTTAGGGAGCTATCTTGATACCCATGCTTAGGGTTTGGGGCTTGAAAATCAAATGAGATTCACCTGCTTTCGCGGCATTCGCACTCGTTAGATATTGGTAATTCACGAAGCCCTGAATTTTGCTATTCACTTTTTTGCTTAATTCCACTTGGTAACCAAGCATCCATTGAATAGGGGTGAATTGCTCAAAAGTCATCAAATCCAAATAATTATTATTCAGTTGTTGCGTCCCTTGCATTAACTTTTGTAGAGCACATTTGCCTTTGACGCTGAGGGAAAATCCAGCGTAAAGAGGGATTTTGGGACCTATTCCTGCGATGACACCAACAAAATTTGTGGAATAATTGATGGGAATATTTTGCGTATCACCTACGGCATTCCATTGATTATAGCTGAGATTTACATCAGTATAAAGCATTGACGCTGCGCGCGCGAGTAAGGGATTTCTTGTAAAGAAATCAGCGCGATTTCGTAGGTTGGGTTTTAGTCCCAATAAAGCCTTCGCTTGCAAATTTGCCGTGTCCAACATGGCAAATTCCATCCCGATTTGCAGGTGTCCACCTGTTCCTTTTTTGAAGTAATTGATGACCTCGCCATTTGCTTGGGTGTATTGGTAGGCCGTCAAGTTGTTTCCTAATTCCCAAACAAAACTTTGCGCCTTGGCTGTGTAGAGGGTTGATAACCAAAGTAAATAGAATAAGGGCTTTTTCATATTAATTACTTGTTGTAAAGCTAATTTCTTCGCCGTAGCTCGTTCCTTGTTTATTCGTTGCATAAGCCCGCACGTAGTAGAGGGTATTTGGGCTTAATCCTGTTAAGGCCGAGGTAAATGATCCCATGGTTCCAGTTTCGGACGTGGAATTGTGTTCTATCGTTGCCCCAGGTAGTCTTCTCCAGCAGACACCTCTCGCCGTTACGTCCTTTCCTCCATGTGAAATCACAACTCCCCCAGAGCTAGCACTTGTGCTCGTTATGGACGTGATGACTTTGGTATAAACCGTGGGGGAATTGAGGGAGATAATGGGCGCCCCGTATTGATTGTGGCCTGAGCCAAACCCCCTAGCCCCATTTTTATTGACGACTAACGCACTGGTCGTAGCTAATTTACCCGTATTTATGAGCCCATTTTTAGGAAGTACGGAGATGCTCGCCGTGATACTTTTTTGTGAATAAGAGGCCGTTTCAGCTTGTGTGGCGGTGATGGTCGCTGTTCCCTGCCCGACCAAAATGACTTGATTTCCAACGATTTTCGCCACCGTTGTATCACTACTTGTAAAAGTAAATGCCCCTGAGCTGTTGGACGTTGGATTACTTAAAGTGAAATTTGCCTGTCCCATTTGTTTATTATGTCCTGGGAAATTGGATTGAGTCGGAAGGACACGCGATAAAAAGGTAATAACCTCAGTTGGGTCATCAACAATTTTATTGGCATCCGTTTGAGTTTGCGTATTGCTTAGTGTATAATTTTGTACGGCATCACTGCTCAGCGTATTGACTGTCGTCACAACCGTCAAACTGTGTTCCTGACTGGGGTACATGGTACCAATGTTCCAATTGAAATCCGAACCAGAACCCGTCCAAGTACCATAGGAAGGCGTGGCAGAGACGACAGTTAAGTTAGCCGGAATTTGATTTCTTACGACCAGATTACTTAAGTTGCCATATCCCAAATATCCTGTTTTAATGGAAAATGTGATGGTTTCTCCGGAGTTGACGGAGCTCTTATTTGCCGAGACGGAAGTTACAACTTCGGGGTTACAATCATAGAGAGATTGTGAAGCGGATTGAAAATCACAAGAACCGGTAGAAACAATAACATAATAATCCCCCGCAATGGATGGGGTATAGGTAGCGTTGGTTTGTCCAGGAATGACGACTCCATTTCGATACCATGCATAGGAGGGAAAGCCGGAGGTGGCAACAAGGGTGGAGCCGGGAAGGCAACCATCCCCAGAGACATTGACATTAATGGTGGGTATAGTCTCAAAGCCGGAAAAATAGCCAGAGGCTCCAGCGTTCGAATTAACAAGTATGAAACCCACGGCGATAGGCCCCGGTGCTGAAACGGCAACATCACCCGAAAGGCCATTGAGATAATACGTTTTCCAATCAGAGGTACCGGTCACCGTTTTTTTAGCTGTTTGAAGGGTAGCTAAGCTAACGGTATTTGTCCCATAACGAACGACTATGTTAGCATCGTCAATTGCCGTAGATGCAATAAGGGTAATGCCCCCCGTCATAGTTAGACCGGCAATATCTGTGATATTGGAAATATTATCCACGGTATTGCTCAGTAAGCAATTTACGGGGGCGATGAAGTTTAGGTCAACGGTTTGGGTTGCGGTTGATCCAGCAAGACATTGAAATGCATAGACTTCTTTGGATGTATTGACATACATGTTCCCCCCTGGAACTGAGGCGGAGGTAGATGAAGTAGAAAAATAGGTGCCGGGGACAATGTAATAATCCCCATTGTTGATGGTAGCAATTTCGGTCGTTGATCCATTCACAAAGATTTTGGTTCCATTTTGTGTGGCAACGATGATAGCAAATTCGGATTGATCTGCGCCATTTCCACGAACGAAAACATAGTCTCTACCCAAAGTGTTTTCAGGAATAATTTGGTCGGCGCCACAGTCTTGGTTAGCAATTCCCAAAACCGGTTGAACGTGCAATTGGCCTACGCTCATGGCAATGGGTTTGTCGGATGTGACCGAAGTCCCTATCCAACCATCCATGTTGGGGGATCCTGCTGCGGTTACGGCCGCCTCGAGCACATAACTTTGTCCTTTATTGAGCGTAATGGTGATTGCGTCGGCAGTTATTCCTGCAATGCTGGAACCATTACGGAATGTGCATGCTGGGTCGTAGCCAAAGATATTGACCGTTGTATTATCTTCGGTTGCCATGATGCCCATGGAATTACTGAGTAAGGTATAACTTGAACCTCGATTAGGCATTCCTCCCCATTTGAATGCCATTCCTAGGGCTGCTCGACCTTTGGAAGTGATGGACGTTGCTTGGGAGCCTGATTTACCCCGGTAATTGACATAGAATTTCTCGCCATTTCTGGATTTAAATATAAGCCCACCGATGGATTGAACTACCCCTGTATTGGTATTATCCATCATGGATATATTGTTTTCTGCGGCGGATGTAGTTGCAGGAAGACTGAATGTCCCTGCGCTGGTTTTTGAAATAGTAAGCGACGTGTACGTGCTGGTGCTCGTTCCACGATATACATCCACAATGAAGCTCGTCGTATTAGGAGTTGTTAAGTATATTTTATGATCAAAGATTGCATAATTGGGAGAAGATTCTTGTTTGAGTGGTGGTAGATAATGCAGGTCGCTTAGTTGGCCAAAACCCAACTGAACCATCAAAATGAAAAACAAGAATGAAAATATTTTTTTCATATTAATTCCTGATTGTAAAGCTAATTTCCTCTCCATAACTCGTTTCTTATGAATTCCAATAAATACCTTTCTCATTAGTATTGGTAGTCAAATTGAATTCGATCGCCTACGGCTAAATCGTATGCCCCATTATTTGCTGCAGTGTAGGTTATGGTTGTCCCCGATAGGCTGTAGGCAGAATTACTGATGCGAATACCATTGACATACATTCGAACCTTAGAGGTACTTACGGGGGTGTGGCCTAGCGTGAAACTCGTCTGCGCAAGGGTGGCCAACGATTCTTCGTTGGCATCTTGTGGTAAGGACACAGAACTAGCAGTTGTCCAAGCAGGTAATCCGTTTGAAATAGTTAATATTTGATTTTCGGAACCTTTAGCCAAACGGGCTGCGGATCCTCCCGAAACCCCATAAACGATATCTCCAGGAGAAGTCATGGGGGATAATGCATCAAATGCGGCTGTTTTATTCGAGGCCCCTGTTCCCCCTTGGTTGATCGCAACAGCAGTTTGATTGGTCAAGATAACTGCGTCTGCATTGGGAAGGGTATAGGTTTTTTCAGCTCCTGTAGCGCCCGTAAATTTGGTAAACCCATTTCCTGTTCCTCCAAAAGTTGATGCGATGATTCCTGTAACATTGGCTGAACCATCAAAACTATTTCCGTAAATGAGGCGAGCATTTAATAAGGTACTAGCCGTTCCTGCAGCTGGAGCGGAAGAGACCCAAGCGCTTCCATTGGAAGTCAATATGTTTCCAGAGGTTCCAGGTGTCACGGCAGCTAAATAATCTGTTCCTGCTACGGCAATGCTTGGAACGCCAGTGCTCGTTGTGTTTTTTAATAGACCTGTCGATAGACCTGCCAAGGAAACGCCATTAATTTTAACGACCGATGGAGAGGCGGCTGTACCTCCGAGGTCGCCGGCCAATTGAATTTTTCCTTTTGCACTGCTTGTGGCATCGGGTGTCGTGATGCCAGATTGAGTGGAGTCAACATACCTTTTAACAGCATATTGAGTCGGGTACAAAGATGTACTTATCCCCAAAGTGCTCAAATTTGATTTATTGCTCACGTCTTCTTTCCCAGCTACAGTTGCCTGAAGGGCCACTCCTTGTGTAGCATTGTCCACATAGGTTTTCACCGCTTTTTGTGTTGGATAATAGGTATCTGATGTACCTAGGCTTGTAGATGTCGATTTATTGCTAAGGTTTTCTTTATTCGCGAGAGCTGGTACAGTAGGTGATGCAGCCGTTCCTCCTAGGTCGCCGGCCAATTGAATTTTTCCTTTTGTGCTAGCGTCTGCATCAACAATTGTTGCGGAAGCAATTTGGCTGTCCACATAGGTTTTCACCGCTTTTTGTGTTGGATAATAGGTGTCGGATGTACCTAGGCTTGTAGATGTCGATTTATTGCTGACATCCTCTTTCCCTGCGACCGTTGCTTGGAGCGCCACGCCTTGTGTGGCATTGTCAACATAGGTTTTTACGGCATTTTGTGTCGGATAATAGGTGTCGGAAGTACCAAGGCTGGTCGATGTCGATTTATTGCTAAGACTTTCCTTATTAGCCAATGCCGGTACGGTTGGTGAGGTGGCCGTGCCTCCTAAATCGCCCGCTAACCTTAGTTTTCCTGCGGCTAAGGTGGTGGCATCTGGTACACCTGATCCTACCGCCTGATAAATGGAATTATCGATGTAAGCTTTCGTTGCTAATTGGGTCGGATATAAGTCGTTGGACGGATTTGCGCTTCCCAAATTTGTGTCGCTAGATTTGTTTGCTAATGACTCATACGTGCCACCTAAATTGTTTACATTATTTTGTGTCGTCGTCGTTTGGACGGTCAAATTACTGATTTGACCTTGCACTTGATTTTGGTTACTGAAAATCTGATTTTGTTGGTCGGCCAATTTACTTTCTTGTGTTTGAACCGTTTGATTGATCGTTGTGATGGATTTTTCGTGACTCGCTACCTGGCTTGAAATATCCGTGACTTGTTGATTTACTAGGAGAAACTGACTTGCCGTACTGCTTTTTATATTTTCAATATTCGTTTGTAATGGGCTTAAGTCTTTAGGGACTAAATAGCCTACATCATTTGAGAATTGGGATAAACTGGTGGGAGCTCCAGCGACATTTTTATAATCAACAGCCTCCGCATAAAGGGCATAAGCGCTGTGGTTTAATACTTGGGAGCTTACTTTTGTAAATGTTTTTGCCTCATCAAAACTGATGGATACTTCCAGCGTCTTAATGTTTGAGTCCCAAACGATTTCTTGAAATGAATTGTATCTTCCGCTAACCGATTTGCTATTACTTGAAAGGGAGGAGCTGCCACCCTGTCCAATGCTTAAATTGACGAGTCCGAATTCATCCGTCTCGGTTTGCTGGATTTCAGAATAATCCAACGTTCCCCTCGATGCCAATAGATCAAATTTAATCCAAACTTTTCCGTGCATGAGTGGCTGGCCAGAAATCTTTTGACCAGGAATATCAATGACTTTTGGGTCTTGAATGACGGCTTGAAAATTAAGGCTTTTACTTTGCGCATGAAGCGATTGGTAAAAAAGGGAAAACAGGAGAGGTAAAATGAATTTTTTCATCGATTAAGTATTTCAAGAACTCAGCTCCATAGATCAGGGGAGCTTTATGTTCGCGAAATAGCAATCTTTCAAATTCGGATGAAATGAATTCGGGATATTGCGTGAGCCTTTTAATCAAAAAGGTACAAAAAGGGCTATTGCTGTTGTAGATAATCCCTTGGACTCACGCCAGTTGTTTTTTTAAAGGCGTCCGAAAACTTCGTTCTGGAATTAAACCCTACTTCGTTTGCCAAACTTTCAATTGTATGTTTTTCTAAATAGCCTGATTTTATCAAGTGAAGGCTTTCCTCAATTTGCAAGTTGGACTTCCAGGTACTGAATGTCATTTTCCTATATTCATTGAAATAATAGGTTAAATGATGCGCTGGAATTTGTAGGTCGTTGATCAATTGTGGTTTCGAAAAGCTTGTCTGTAAATAGGGCTTTTGCTTCTTGTATTCATTGAGTAATTGGTCGATTTCCAATAATTTTTCCTCAGGCAATTTAAAATCCCGTTTCAGGCTTTTCTCCATAAGGGGGTCAATCCAAGGCTTATATCGAAGCATTTCAATGTTTTCTTCTTGCATGCCAAACAAGATGTTCGGGAAAAACAAAATAGTGGTGTTAGCCAAACCCGTGACAAAACTTGAAATATTAATAATGTAATTAATTTCCATGAGGGCTATATCACTTGTAACAAAGTT